>OJPG01000346.1_pt1 | contig 40108 bp, 25 predicted proteins | sample 1598431 | NCBI WGS metagenome assembly OJPG01 (sample SAMN03922473, study PRJEB24848) | human gut metagenome | isolation source: stool sample | host: Homo sapiens | place: Germany | collected 2010-11 | reverse complement strand
TAAAGCAGTCTGAGATAGTCGTATATCTCTGTGACAGTACCCACAGTAGAACGTGGGTTTTTGGAGGTAGTCTTTTGATCTATGGATATAGCAGGGGAAAGCCCCTCTATGCTGTCAACATCAGGCTTATCCATTTGACCCAAAAACATTCTCGCATAAGATGACAGCGACTCAACATAACGTCTTTGTCCGTCAGCATATATGGTATCGAATGCAAGAGAAGATTTACCCGAACCCGAAAGACCTGTCATAACAACAAGCTTATCTCTCGGTATGGTAACATCAACATTTTTGAGATTATGCTCTCTTGCACCTTTTATAACTATCTCGTTAATTGGCATTGGTATTCTTTACTCTCCTTTTGGTATTGAAAAATCACATATTGATATGCAGGTGGGCGAACAGTGTTCGCCCCTACACACGTTTTGTGGATATATATCCGTTTTATGTTTCACAAGGCTTTTTATTTCTTCTCACCCTTTAACTCCGCAATTTTATCACGCAGGAATGCGGCGTGCTCAAATTCAAGCAGCTTTGCCGCCTCTTTCATTTCCTTTGTGAGCTTTTCTATGAGCTTTGCAGTTTCCTGCTTTGAAAGCTTTGTTTTCTGCCTTGCTTCGTATTCCACCTCTTCCTTAGTGGATATTTCTATTACATCTCTTATATCCTTGACTATAGTTTTCGGAACTATGCCGTGTTCTTCGTTGAACTTCATCTGTATTGCACGACGGCGTTCTGTTTCGGTGATAGCCTTTTCCATTGAGCGTGTTACCGTGTCGGCATACATTATTACCTTGCCCTCGGCGTTTCGTGCGGCTCTGCCTATGGTCTGTATAAGTGCGCTTTCAGAACGCAGGAAACCCTCTTTATCGGCATCAAGTATCGCCACAAGAGTTACCTCAGGCAGGTCAAGGCCCTCACGCAAAAGGTTGATACCAACGAGCACATCAAACTCGCCCAGACGCAGGTCACGGATTATCTCCATACGCTCGATAGTGTCGATATCGTGGTGCATATATCTCACCTTTACGTCAAAGCTCTTAAGATAGTTTGTTAGATCCTCAGCCATTTTCTTTGTAAGAGTAGTAACAAGCACACGCTGATTTTTAGCTGTGCGCATATTTATCTCGCTGAGCAAATCCTCTATCTGACCCTCAGTCGGCTTTACGATTATCTCAGGGTCAAGCAGACCTGTCGGTCTTATGACCTGCTCAACTATCTGCTGTGACCTTTCCTGCTCGATAGGTCCTGGGGTAGCGGACACGAAAACCGCCTGATTAATATGAGAATAGAACTCATCAAAGGTCAGCGGTCTGTTATCCATTGCTGACGGCAGTCTGAAACCATAGTCAACAAGGGTCTGCTTTCTTGCCCTGTCGCCTGCATACATACCTCTCACCTGCGGCAGAGAAACGTGTGACTCGTCCACGAAAAGCACAAAATCCTCAGGTAGGAAGTCAAGCAAAGTGAATGGCGTAGAGCCTGCGGGACGTCTTGCAAGCACACGGGAATAGTTCTCGATACCGCTGCAAAAGCCTATCTCTTCCAACATCTCAATATCATAGTTGGTGCGCTGTGCGATACGCTGAGCTTCGATAAGCATATCGTTGTCTTTGAAATACTTGATACGCTCGTCAAGCTCCTGCTTTATCTCCTCGATAGCGTCGTGCATTTTATCACGGCTGACAATATAATGGGAAGCAGGGAAAATTGCAGCGTGGGCAAGTGAGCAAAGCACCTCGCCGGTCACCACATTTATTTCAGTGATACGGTCTATCTCATCTCCGAAGAACTCCACTCTTATGGCAGTGTCTGTAGAATTTGCAGGGAATATCTCCACCACATCTCCCCTGACACGAAACTTGTTTCTCACGAAATTTATATCGTTTCGCTCATACTGGATACCCACAAGGTCAGCGATAAGCCTGTCACGGGATTTCTCCATACCACGACGTATAGACACCACCATGGACTTATACTCCTCAGGGTCACCAAGGGAGTAGATACAAGAAACGCTGGCAACGATAATAACGTCACGGCGTTCAGCGATAGCGGAGGTAGCGGAATGGCGGAGCTTATCTATCTCGTCATTAACGGAGCTGTCCTTTTCGATATAAACGTCCTTGCTAGGCACATAGGCTTCAGGCTGATAATAGTCATAGTAGGACACGAAATATTCCACGGCATTGTTCGGAAAAAACTCCTTGAACTCAGAGCAAAGCTGAGCGGCAAGTATCTTATTATGGGCAAGCACGAGCGTTGGACGGTTTATCCTAGCAATAACGTTTGCCATAGTAAAGGTCTTGCCGGAACCAGTAACGCCCATAAGGGTCTGCTCTCTCATACCGCTTTCGATGCCCTTTACTAAAGCGTCCACTGCTTCGGGCTGATCACCTGAAAGCTTATAATCTGAAACAAGCTGAAACTTATCCATAAATGCCTCCTCAATCGAACAGTTGTTTTAATCATTATATTACAATTATTTTTAATTGTAAAGGCTTTTTTATCAATATTTTTTGAATTTGCGTATATGTACGATTTTTCGGACTGGTATTGTTACTCAACCTGCGGTATCAGCTCGATGTATGTGTAGGGGCGAACACCGTTCGCCCGTCGAAGAAACAAACCCACGGTAACAACAAGGTTCGGCAGCAAAAAATTCTCCCCTACAATTCAGAATTTACATCAAATCCTGAGCACGGGCGAACACTGTTCGCCCCTACAGATTGTTCTGGAGAGGTTCTTCTGCCGCAAAATCGCTACGCTCTTTGCGGGGTTACATTTGATTAGGGAAAGGGTAAGCGGTGCAGATTTTTGCTCCGATATTACTTTATAATAGAGCAAAACCTTCTTCTGCTTTTTATAATTCAATCTGCACCTAGTAGGCTTACGCCTATTGAGGCTCTGCCTCAAACTCCGCTCAGGGCTTTGCCCTAAGAACCCACAAGCCCTCTAACGCCGGGCTTGAGCCTGCGTTTAAGTGCTCGCTACGCTCGGTGTTGGGGGCACAACTTTGGTCAGCTTTGCTCATTCCTCATTCCTCACTCCTCATTCCTCATTTCTCACTCCTCACTTAATACCGCTCCCCCTCTTGCATTCTCCCACACTTTAGGTTATAATATCACTATAGTAATAATTTCAGGAGGACGTAACATGAATAGATCATATGACGAATACAACTACACCCTCTCAAAGCGTGAACTGGAAGAGCTTAAATTCTTATTCATCTCTGATGATGTGGACTACAACGACACTGACAGCAACGGGCTTACTTTCCTGCTCACTGCAATCGAAAGTGCAGACCTCGTGGAGCAGGATGGTGTTCTCAAGCCTGACAAGCGAAGTGTTGATTTCATCAAATGGCTCATCGCTCAAGGCTCAGATGTGAACTTCCCTGCTGACAAAAAGCCTTTACAATATGCTATCAAATGTGAAGAGGAAATATCTCGCCGTAAAGGCAAAGCCTGCGATATGTCAGAAATTCTTCTGCTTCTCCGTGAAAGCGGTGCTGACAGCACTGGTCTTGACGAGCTTATTGACGGAGGATTCTCAGCTCGTGTGAAGCTCTGAGGTATGACATGAGAGAATTTATAATAAATCAGAATGACGCAGGTCAGCGTGTTGACAAGTTTCTCACAAAGGCTGTGCCGAAGCTGCCTAAAAATCTGCTGTACAAATATCTACGCCTAAAGCGTATCAAGGTCAACGGCAAACGCTGTGAGATATCCACAAGGCTTGCTTGCGGTGACGTTATGCAGCTTTACATCAATGACGAATTTTTCGAGGGCGAAGTTGCTGACAGACCTGCTTTTCTCAGTGCGCCAACATCTTTGAATATTATTTACGAGGACGAGAATATTATCCTCTGCGACAAAAAGTGCGGACTTGTGGTACATGAGGACGAAAGTGGCTCGACAGACACACTTATAAACAGGATACAGCACTATCTTTATGAAAAGGGTGAATACCGTCCTGAGGAGGAGTTGTCTTTTGCTCCTGCCCTTTGCAACAGGATCGACCGCAACACCGGGGGAATCGTCATATGTGCGAAAAATGCTGAAAGTTTGCGTGTGCTTAATCAGAAAGTTAAAGACAGAGAACTTGAAAAGCTTTATCTTTGTGTGACAGTGGGCATACCAAAGGAAAAGTCTGCTCGGCTCACGGCTTATCATCAAAAGGACGAGGCGACAAAAACTGTCAAGGTATCTGACAAAAAGTTTCAGGGCAGCCGCACCATGATAACCTCTTATCGTGTGCTTGCGGAAAACAAGGCTGATGACCTTGCACTTCTCGAAGTTGACCTCATCACAGGCAGGACGCATCAGATAAGGGCGCATCTTGCTCACATTGGCTATCCACTTCTCGGTGACGGCAAATACGGAATAAATAAAGTCAACCGTGCATACAATGTGAAAACGCAGGCACTTTATTCGTACAAGCTCACCTTTAAATTCACCACTGACGCAGGTATACTTGAATATCTAAACGGCAAGAGCTTTCAGGTTAAAGACGTATGGTTTTGCGAAAAATTCTTTGGATATAAGCTCTGATATTTCGTTAAATCGCACTATTTCGACACTGTGGATTTGTCATATACGACAAAATAATATAATTTTCATGCAAATTTTGTGTAAATTGTTCAAAAGTGCTTGCAAATGTATATAAAATATGTTATAATTATTTAGTCAAATTTAACGACTGTACTATATATACAGAAAATGACAGATATATTTTATAGATTTGGAGGAACAAAGGTATGACAGGAGATCTGCATTGTCACACAACGCTGTCTGACGGCTCGCTTGGTATAGAAGAGGTCATTGTTCAGGCAAAAAGAATGGGACTTGACTTTCTTGCGATAACAGACCATGACACTCTTTCATCATCAAACAGAGCGCAAATACTTGGCGAACGTTATGGGGTCAAGGTCATTCCTGCGGTAGAGCTTTCCGCATGGGACAAGAAGCGCAATTCAAAAGTACACATTCTTTGCTATGCACCGCAGAAGCCAGACAGGCTGGAAGGTCTTTGCCTGAAGTCATGCCAGATAAGAAAAGACTGTGCAAAGGAAATGATAGAAAAGGTAACGGCAAGATATCCTATCCCTGCCGACGCTGTACTGCACTACACGAAAAGCTCAAAGAGCATTTTTAAACAGCATATCATGAGAGCATTAGTGAATTACGGCTATGCAACAGAGCTTTACGGCTCTGTGAACGACAAGCTTTTTGCATATCCAAACGGTGAATGTCTTGTTACCCGTGAATATCCTGACGTAAACTTTGTGCTTGATCTTATCCATTCCGCAAAGGGCATTGCTGTTATGGCACACCCTGTTATGTTCAACAACACCGAACTGCTTCTTGAACTTATTGAGGCAGGAAAGCTTGACGGAATTGAAGCTTATCATTACTCTGCTACTCCAACTCAACAGCAGAAGCTTGTGGATATTGCAAAGGAACATGACCTGATAGTGACTGGTGGCTCTGACTTCCACGGTCTGTATAATGAGACTATGACACATATCGGAAGCATGACCACTGACAAGGAAAATCTTGATAAGCTGTTCAAGCTCATTCATATAAATTCACAAAAAGCTAACAAAGCGGCTGTGAAAGTAGAGAAATAATATGGTATAATAAAGGGACATTATCATGCGGTAATGTTCCTTTAATGCGTAACAAAGCCTAGTTTGGCTGTAATAGAGAGGACTGTATAAAATGAACGTAATGGAAGAATCCCTACAGAAACACAGAGAATGGAAAGGCAAGATAGAGGTCTGCTCAAGAGCAAAGGTAAACAATGCAAAAGACCTGACGCTGGCTTACACACCTGGCGTTGCTCAGCCTTGCCTTGAGATACAGAAAGATCCTGACCTTTCATATGAGCTTACAAGGCGTGCAAACCTTGTGGCTGTTATCACAGACGGCTCTGCTGTGCTTGGTCTTGGCAATATTGGCGGTCTGGCAGGTATGCCTGTTATGGAGGGCAAGTGTGCACTTTTCAAGGAGTTCGCAGACGTTGACGCTTTCCCGCTTTGCATAAAGTCCAATGACGTTGACGAAATAGTAAACACTATCGCTATGATATCAGACAGCTTCGGCGGAATAAATCTTGAAGATATTGCCGCTCCAAGATGTTTTGAAATAGAAGCAAAGCTCAAAGAGAGAGTTAATATCCCTGTTTTCCATGACGATCAGCACGGAACTGCTATCGTTGTCGGTGCGGCACTTATGAACGCCTGCAAGGTGGCAAACAAGAAGATAGAGGATATTACACTTGTTATAAACGGTGCAGGTGCGGCTGGCTGTGCTATAGGAAAGCTTTTGCTTTCTCTCGGTATCGGCAACCTTATCATGGTAGACCGTGAGGGAATAATCTGCGAGGGCGACAATTATCTTAACGAGGCTCACGCTGAAATGGCAAAGGTAACAAACAAGAACAAGCTCCACGGCTCTCTTGCCGACGCACTCAAAGGTGCAGACGCTTTCGTGGGTGTTTCCAAGCCAAAGCTTGTGACCGCTGAAATGGTTAAATCCATGAATGATAAGCCTATACTTTTCGCAATGGCTAACCCGACTCCTGAGATAATGCCTGACGAAGCAAAGGCGGCTGGTGCGTTTATCGTTGGCACAGGACGTTCAGACTTCCCTAACCAGATAAACAACGTTATCGCTTTCCCTGGAATTTTCAAGGGTGCGCTTGCAGTAAGGGCTTCTGACATCAACGAGGAAATGAAAATGGCTGCCGCAAAGGCTATCGCAGGCTGTGTGCCTGAGGACAAGCTCAATGCGGAATTTATACTGCCTAACTCTTTTGACAGGTCAGTACCGGTCGCTGTGGCTGAAGCTGTGGCAAAGGCTGCAAGAGAAACAGGCGTAGCAAGAATTTAGGAGGTTTTTTCAAATGGCAACTATAAGCTACACTCCAAAGGGAGTATGTTCAAGAAAAATAGATATCGAAGTCGAGGACGGTATCGTAAAGAAAGTGCATTTCACAGGTGGCTGTAACGGCAACACACAGGGTGTATCAAAGCTTGTTGAGGGCATGAAGGTTCAAGACGTTATTGACAGACTTGAGGGTATCGACTGCAACGGACGTGGCACATCATGTCCTGCTCAGCTTGCTGAGGCTTTGAAGTCTGCACTCTGATTTAACACCAAACAAAAAAAAGGGCGAACACTGTTCGCCCCTACAGAAAAAATACACGGACTGCATTTTGTGTGCAGTCCGTTTTTTTGTACATATTCTAATTTTCTGTCGCTGTGCTTTGAGTGAAACTCATTGAAACAAATCCCGTACCAGTCACCGTAATATTGGTATGATTACCGTCAGACCACTGCTCTGCACTGTTAATGCCGTTCGTTCTATAGAACTGAATGTCATATTGATTTTTTTCAGCAGAATTCACTTTCAAAGTTGCTGTGGCTATGCCAGAACTGTCCTTTGAAATAGTCAGATCATAAGTATTCTTAAACCATGGGCTGATATCAACATAGTTCGTATTCCAAGTCAGAGTGACAGTACCCTCGCCACTGCCTGACAGGCGGTAGTTGAAGCCGTCAAGATCTTTAGGCGAGGTAGCATTGTCGATGAACGTGCCTGTCCATGTTGCTGATGTGTTATCATTTATATAGATAACGCCAAGCTTTGCGGAGAGCGGTTTCAACTCTGCCTGATTTGTAGGAGTGGCTGTCACTCTCATGTATATGTCAGAATTTGTGAGCTGTGACTTATCAAAAGTCAGCACAAATTCATGCTTGTTGAAATCGTCAGCCATAAGTTTCAGAAGTGAAAACTCTATTTTTGAATTGCTTCCAAAAGTCTTTTTTTCACCATTATATTCAACTGAGTATTTTGCAGTTTCTTCTCCGGTAACGACATTTCCGTTGCTGTCCACAAGCTCTACTGTCAAAGTGTATGTGATATCCTTGTCATTATGCTTTATCAATGTTTGCGGATAGTTGCACACATTGACTGTCACACAAGGCGAGTTTTCCATACTGCTAAAAGTTATCGTCCTTGGAAGATCATTTTCATCTGTTGTAAGATAATTAGATGAAAACAGCATACCGGCTCCCTTTTGTGTGGATACAACTCGCTTTACACTTGAAACGCTGGTATAAGCCGCCAGGACACCAATAGTACTGAGTGCGGCTGCCGCAAAAGCTATCCATATTGCAAGCCATGATCTTTTAAGCTTTTTTATAAATTTGTCTTTCATAACAGCCACCCTCCTCTCTATTTTGTGATTTATTACTTTCTCTGAACTGTCAGGTAGACCATATCGGTTTCTTTATTGTTTTGGACGTTTTTATTCCATTTTACTCTTATTATAAAATAATCGCAAAACGGATCTTTATTGTCAATTACCGTCAGTGTATCCGATTGCCAATAAAGTGCTTCGGAATTTTTCTGAACATTGCCGTAGCTGTCATAGGACTTTTTGTGAAGTGTGCTGTTAGCAAGTATCTCCGAACCTTGCTGATTGAGATAATGTCCCGAGATCTTATTGCCGTCTATTTTGTAATAAAACGTTTTATTCTCTTCATCAGAAACATAAACGACAGCTTCTGATTTTTCAGTTTCACTGACGCTTTTCGCACGATATATCTCATACTCAAAAGGGATATTCGTTGTATGTGCAAGCTGTATTTGATATTGTTGCACGTCTGCCCCGCCTATGCCGAAAACAAAGTCTTTATAACTGCCGTTCTCAACGTCTATATCTGCCATTTCAAGATTTGCCACAGATTCTTTGTTTCCTGCGGTGATATAAAGCTGAGTAGGGGCATTTATTTTTGTTGTAAGAGCAATAGAACGTTTGTGAGTAAACCACGCATAAACAGGCAGTGCCACAAGCAGTACCACCGAGATGGATACTGCTATGACTAGCTGGAGCTTCTTCTTTTTTTCTAATTTTCTTAATTTTCCAAAAATGCTTTTTGCCATAATTTTCTCCTGAAAATGCCTGCTTATTATGAATTTATAAAGCCTGTTTCTATTTTTGCGTTTGTGTAAACAACATAGTCGCTTGAGGTAGTTCCATTAACAACTGAGTTGTTGTCATTAAGCAATACCGCGGTAAGCTCAACTCTATAGTTCGCATAGGTAAGTCCCTGCTCCTCAAAAGCCTTGCCTGTTTTTACTGTAAATTTCGTAACGGCTGTGTTTTGTTCTTCGCCATTATAGCCAGTGGTAAAAATGCACTCCTTGCCATTCAGACCACTGCTTGATGCGGCGTTTTCCAAAGTAAAGCTACTGAGATATTTGCTAATATCGTTTGTCTGCTTATAATCGCCACTATTGTCCTTAACATACAACCTCATTGTATACTGTATTTTTTTGCCGCTGTCCTTTGTTGATCGACTCAAAGCAGACAGATCATAGATAGCATTTGCTGTTATTGCCATTTCTTCTGTAGTCATATCTTTGGCATTTATACCAAGCTGCGAAAATGGTGAATCCTTCGACTCAAGAACCGTTGACTCTGCAACGTTATAGTTTAGCTGTGCCACCGTCATTGCCTTTCTATAGTAGCGTCTAGCAGGCATACCTCCACTTTTAGAGATAGAGCTGTTCTCAATATTGTTCTGGCTATATGCAACATAAGACGCCGCATTTACGCCAATACCGGTTTTGGTATCCCCGTCCTTACGTTCAGGAAACTGATCTATGATCCCTGCAGTACCATAAGTTAAGCTGATATCAGCCTTGACAGTTATAGAACCATTTGTGTCACTATTGATATAATCGTAGACCGAATCGGGATACATCAGCATATAGCTGTCTTTAGCTTCTGAAAGTGTCTCAGTCTTGCTTATTTTTGCGTTTGATAACTCTGTATCTGAACTGTTTAAAATGCTGTAATCAACATTCACCGAAGTTCCTGCAATGATCTTTGCATTAGCTCCTGCATCGTTTTCATCAAAGTTCTTCATAGAGAATTTAAACGCCTGATACATATTGAAATCGTCACTCTTATAGCCATTAAATGTATCTCTAAGGCTCCGATCAATGCTTATCTTTGAAGTCATTGTGGCATGGATAAAGTTATTTGACGCTGTTATCTCCTCTGGGTCATGAGCCGTCACACTTACTAGCTGTGTAAAAAAGTTTGCAATAACATATGCGCCAGTGTCATTATTTGTCACTTGGACAAGGTTTGTAGGAATATTGCCATTGAGCTTTCTTGGCTTATTACCGCTATAATAATTCACAAAGTTCTTGATGACCTTTTTTGAACCTTCATTTTCGGGAATACTGATAGTGAGATAATAGTTCTCGCTTATTATCATTTCGTCATTATCATTTTTAGGTGTATCACTATTCGCTGAAACAGTTATCTTATAAGTGCCTGTTTCAGCCTCCCCAGCAGGTCTATAATACTTGCCGTCGCTTGTTTTTACAGTAGCTGTAGCTTCATCATCTGCCTCAACAAGTGTTCCGTCAGATGATTCTTTAGCTGTTACCGACGCATATCTTAACAGTACATCATTCATTGTAACCGGTTTAAAGCCACTTATATTTGTCAAGTCAAGCTCACCAGTTGTTTTATTAAACTTAGCATCACTTGCGGTAGAATGATAAGACTTGTCATTGTTATTTGCATCAACAAGAGTTAGCTTTGTATCATCGGTAAGCACACCACTGTCAGTGGCACTATCGCCAATAAGATAAAGCTTTTTATCAAAGCTCCAAAGCAGGCTGTCACCGTTATTGAGCATTTTTTCCCATTCGTTAGCAGATTTGTAATAGGAATACTTAAAATAAGTAGTAACAGGTGCATCAAAGCTCTCAAAAGCAAGCTTTGTTTTATCCGTATAGTGAGAATGGTTATAGTCTGTGCCTGAGATAACGTAAGATTGGAAGCTGAAATCAAGCACCTTTCTTACAAAAACAGGAATATGAAGTCTAAGAGCAGTTTTGCCACTTCCCGTTGGGTCGATATAATCAAGAGTAATGACAGTAAATCTGTTTGTGCCGTCATTGTCATACTGACCATCTGTGACCTTGAAATATCCTGTCTTGCTGTTAAACGTAAGAGTGCTTTTGTCTGATTTTTTCAAAACATCGTTATCATACACATAAGTCGCTGTGCTTACATTCATAAGATCTGTTGTTTTCAGCTTATTTGAACTGCTGTCGCAAACATCACAATTTGTCAGAACTGAGATATACTTTGCAAGCATTTGCGTGATATTCAACGATGAGTTATCATCAATAAGCAGAACTGGAAGATCGTTCAGCTCCTGAACATCAAGCTCAGAGGCCTGACGAAATGTTGTAAGCTTTGAATTAGCCAGATCCTCTGCATATGTCTTTATGGTACTGTTTATGCCATAGGATTTTTTCTTTGTGCCATTCGTATAAGAAGCAGCGTCCCTAATGATAGTCTGCATATTTCCGCCAACAAGATCACCTGCGAAAGTCTTACCGCCGACAGTAACGCTTGGGTTTATATTGACATAAGGTGAATAGATATCAACGTGTGTCCTGCTTCCCTCGCCGATATTTTGAGTATTATTCTGAACGCCGTTATAGTCAGTATGAACTGCGATAAAGTTGGTAGGTGCTTCTGAATTATTATACTGTATATCAGGTAAACAATCCGTGTTATTTACCGATACACCGATAAATTTAGATGATAGATTTTTATCATTGTTCCAACCTATCAAGTTAGAAACAGATACGCTATTGTTGCCTCTTACATAGCCTAATTTATTTATGAGAATATCATAAGCATAAGTGCTGCCGCCGTCATTATGACCGATCACGCCGCCTACACCTGCACCATTGGACTTATCTTCTGCTGACAGAGTAACATTGTTGACTTCACAATCAGTTATCTTCAGATCACCGCTTGTTTTAATGCCAACATAACCTCCGATACCTGCATCACCATTTTTAGCAGCTGGTATACCTATCGTTGCATTTTTTACAGCAGACTTTGATATGGTCACAGCCGCATTCTGTGTGCCGACCATTCCGCCTGAACTTGTATAGCCATAAACACCGCAAGCTGATGTTTCAGATGTTTCTCCATAGTAACAGTCATTGATAGACAACTGGTTTTTGTTTATTCCAACGAATCCACCAGCATTACTACCATAAACATCGACGCTGACGCTTGTGTTTGTTATTGTGCATGCTCCGTTAGACAGTCCTATAAGACCGCCCTCGTTCATTGTCTGGGTTGCAAGGGGTTTATTGTCTTTTTTTGAACCGATAAAGCTATCTTTATTATAGGCTGTAAGCTGAACATTGCTTATTGTCGTTTTGATATTTGCAGAACCTGCGATTCCACCTACGCCAAACCAAGTTTTTGTGCCTTTATCAAGATTAGCAAATTCAACTTTATTAATTTTTATCTTAGAATCCTTAACAGCGAATTCGTTGCCTTTCTGAGAATTTCCCACAAGACCGCCTGTTTCAAATCCGCCATACACATAAACGCCACTGTTTTCAGACTTAACGTTACTTATATTGATATTATTTGTTGACTTTCCTATAAGTCCTCCCACAGTATATGCACCATATATTTCAAGATCGGTCAATGTTATTCCGCTAAACGTGCAAGAACTCTGTACTCCGCCAACAATACCACCTGTAGAAAGGTCTTCATTAACATACGATTGTCCATCGTTGTTATACGTCTTAACGCTGATCTTGCCGGAAAGCTTAAGGTTATTTACAGTTAAAGCATACGTTGAACAGTTTATCAACCCAACTCCTTTTACGGAGGCAAATGCGGTACGATATTTATAGTTATCCATATCTTGGATTTCAATAGCGCTACCGCTCTTGTTGTCTGTTATTTTCACAGCATAGGCTTTTATATCTGTATCGAGCTTTATAGTCTGATCATTTCCCTGGATAGTTGTCAAAGATAAAGTATAATCACATTTAATGTCGCCAAGGTTACTATCCTTTGCATCAAACAACTGATTTATACCACGAAAACCGGTTCCGGTGAGGTCATAGGTTCCATTTCCTGTGAGTTTAACAGTAAAGTTCTTATTTAATTCGTGTGCCCACTTTGCTTCATAAAGACCTTTTTCACTTGGCTTTGTATATTTTTTTAGCATTACAGAATTTTTCTTTTCATATTCCCTGCTTGTAGCCTTTTCAAGTCTTTGATAATCTGAGATCGCAGTTTTGTAATCTTTATCATCAGAAGTCAATGTAGCTGTGCCAACTTTTGAATAGTCTGCATTTCGAGTAAAAGTATAATGACCATAGTCGCAAGTATTTTTATTACGGTCTGTATATCCCATACCGGACTGTGATATGATAGACAGCATAAACAACGCCTGTGCATTAAGCACTTCAATGGTATTGGTCGTGCCGGCAATAACATTTAATTTCTCATCATCACTTAGCTCACTCTTAAACTGCGTGATGAGATAATTTTTCCTGCCATTGTTAAGGTTAGTTGACTTACCAAACGTTGTTCCCTCTTCGATAGCAAAGCCGTTTACAACTCTGCCTATATATGGATTGATAAAAAGATTGGTATATACGTCTTCACCCACTGCCTCAGTATTGTTGGTTGTAAGCGCACTATCTTTGGCAACGTTGCCCATATTTCTGAAAATAACGCCGCCGTAAACTATGGCACCAACATATCCGCCTGCAGTAATGAGATGTTGTTTGCTGTTATCGTTATTTGCAAATTTTATAGTAGGATTTGTTACCTTGACATTATCAATGATATTATCTCCACCGAACACAACGCCCATAACACCGCCATAATACTCCGTCTTTCCGGTACTATAGTTTAATTTATTATTATTGTTTTTTGAAAGCGTTACTTCTTTGGTATATTTTATATTGATATCTTTTACAACACTTCCGCTGCTGAACCTGATGAGAGGGCTTGCAGAATTATTGGTGATAGTTGGATATGTTCCGTCGGATTTCTTCTGTCCAACAATAACGCCCCTGAAAACGTAACTGTTTGATGTTCCGCCAAGACCTGCAAAAGAACTGCCGAGAACTATATCATCATTTATCTTGTAATAAGCCTCGCAAAGATATTTGATCATGTTATCTTTTAAAACTGTTTCCTTTCCGCTTACGAAATTGCCTGTTCCATCATAAGTATAAGTTTTATGATTAGTGCCTTTACAAAAAGCACTATTAGCATTAACAGTCGATTTATCAGCAGAAGCATTTGCATTATAGTTTACTTCCCAGCCATTTGTAGGTGCGGCTGTACTGATAACTCTTGCGACCTCCGCAAGTGTAGAAGCGTCAAGGATATATGGATCAGAGTATGTTCCGCAACCCTTGTCAAGATATGGTCGCTCAAGGTTTACGTCTATCTCATCATAGTTTTGGGTGGTATCATACGATATAGCAACATATGGCTTGTATTCAGTAAAGCTATATTCCTCTGTTGCGTTATTTTGGTCAGGAGAAGTATACCTGTCATCCCTACTCCAATCACCATGATACTTATTCTGCCTGCTCACATTATCTAGACTATTCTTTATGGTGTCAGACACTTCTTTTCCGTAGGTTACATTATGCTTTTCTTCTGTACCCCAATCGTCTTCCCATTTATAGTTGTATATTGCAGAAGAGCCTGCACCGTCAGAATGCTGAAAGCTTTCAAGCAAAGTAGCATTTTTGAAAATTGAATTTACATCACTTGCGTCAAGCTTGATATTTGAGAAAGTCAGAGATATATTTTGACCCTTTTTGCTTCCTACATTGCCTATAAGGCTTGTTGCAGCATAATTCTGACCGCCTTTGTAATATTGCTCAGCAGTCATACTGTGTTTTTTCTGTGACACATTCTTTATAGTGATCTCTGTCATGTTGCCTATCTTATTTATAAGCAAAGGGGCATAAGAATTTTCACCATTTAAACTTAAAGAAGTATCATTCACATACAGATCATCAAGAACGATACTGCCGGTAATTTTGACAGATTTTTTTGTAGTATTGGTGTCGTCAGCAACCGAGCCGCAAACCAATGCACCTGAACCACCATTCACCTTACCGATATTTCCCTTAAAGGTCAGTTTACCGCTTATGGTAACAGCTCCATTCTCATTTCTGAAAAGTCCGCATTGCATCATGTAATGTTGATTATGGTCATTAGTTAAATTTGTTCCATCTATGCCGTCAGTTGTACGGGCATAATTGTCACTATTACTGCTTGATACCATTTCAGACTGATTAAAGCCATTATTTTCAAAAGTAATAGTTGAATTTGATTTTATATTACAACCATTTGTATCAACTGGATAAAATGAATATCCTGTCAAATCTATTTCTGGATCTGTTGGAAAATCTATATTTGTACTATTAATATATGCTTTTATATTATTTGCCGCAAAAACTCTTGCACTCCATACAGTAGCTTTAGCTCCGCCTGTTTCATTAACATAATTTGTCCTGTATACATCAAGATTATAATAATACCTTGCACTTGGATTTGATTTCCAATCAGTGGCGTTGCTTTTGTCTTTTTTAGTCTGATTCTGATAAGTATTGCAGTTCTTTCCGTCCATATACAGCAAACGCTCTCCGTCCGCTGTAACAGCAGGAATTGAAATTATGGCTTGACGATTAGACATAAAACTAGCTGAAGAAGAATAATAAATACTACAACGAGCTATCTCATCAAAATACGAATAGCTTGGGCTTATATTGATCGTAGTATTATGTAAGATCTTATATCCATCAGGTTCAGTAAGTTCAAAATAAGTTGCATCTCGTGAGCTTCTGTAATTATTGACATTTTCACCTTTAAAATAGTCAAAGCCATAAGAGTCATAATCTCTACCAAAAAGAGTTGAGGCAAGCATGCCGAAATTTATACATTTTGTTGCTTTCACTGTCACACCGTCAAAGCTAACCTCTCTTATGCTCCAATAACCTGTTGTGGAAAGTACAAGACCGCCCAGTTCTGTGCCATTGTTCACTGTTAATCTTGAATTGTTTACATTCAAACTATTCAGATCAATTTCTACTCTATACCAGTTATGCCCTAAAAATCCACCGCTATTTGATTTACCACTAGAATTTATTGTTAAAGCATTAATATTAACATTGGTGATAGATACCTTATTAGGTACAACAGAAGCTGAATTATCCTTAGCACCGACCTCTGCAATAAGTCCGCCAACTCTAGAGTTACTTCCTGTGTGTTTGTCAGTTATATTTCCGCCAACAGTGACATTATCAAACTTAATACCTGTTGTAGGCTTTGATGTAACAGCTCCTACCATTCCGATAACTCCGCCAAGACAAGTGCAATCTACCTTTGTTGTGCTATTATTGTATGTAAGATTTGCTGTTACAGCAGAATTAGTGAACGAAACTTCACTTGTGGCGTCAGCAACATATCCAACCAGACCTCCGACAAAATTAGTATACGCACCACTTGGAGATGCGGTCACATCAGCGGTCACTTTGTCAATAGTCAAAGCTCCGCTGTTGTATGCAGATACAGAACCAATATAACAAGCATCACCGCCAGAAACATTGTCACCGACAATATTAAAGTTTGAAACAAGCGTTAAATTGCTTATTTTTGCACCGCTTGTCTTTGCAAAAAGTCCGTTGTGAGTATGGAAAACTATCTTATCATTTTCTGTTCCCACTGTCATGGTAAGTTTATGACTAGTGCCATTCAGAGTGCCTGTGAATGTACCCTCATCATTATCACGCATAAAGCCGGTTAGACCTGTGTCGCTTATATCAACATCTGCACTAAGGCTGATATTTGCCGCAAGCATATCTGCCCTGCTAGCACCGCTATACTTAACAAAATCGTTGCTATCATGCTGCATTATCAAAGCCGCACGGGCAAAATCTGCCCTATTGCTTATGGTTATATTATTGTTAGGAAATCCATTTATTGTAACAGTATGTCCTGATCCATCAAAAGACAGAACACCGTCAGCACTCTCAAGCAGATCGGAATTGTTAAGGCGAAGCACTCCGCCCCAATCCATATCGTCTATGACTTTTGAAGATGTCCTTGTAAATGACCAGCCGCTTAAGCTATAGATCAAAGCATTGCCTCTATTTCCTACTATCTGACATCCGTTTTTGTTAGGGTCTTTAGGATAAAATTCTGAAAGGTCTGTTTCACCGCCAAGCCTTACAACGCCATTTTTATTAAATTTGCCAACAATGCCACCTACGCTCTGGTTTGCAGAAACATTATTTGCAGTAACTGTGACTTTGCCGCCAACATCTATAAAAGCCTGATCTGCATAGCCCACAAGTCCGCCATAATTATTTTGTGATGATGTGGGATTATTAATACGTATAGTGGTATTCTTGACGCTTACATAAGCCTTGCTGTTATCACCTATCTTACCAATAAGGCCGCCAAAATCAAGGGCATTGCATGAGCCAGTCACTTTTACAATGATATCACTTAGTGCTAGTTCAGAGCTAAGAGCATTGGCAGAATATCTTCCGACAATACCACCATAAAAGCCTGCCCTGACAGTGCCATTGAAGTTTGAAGTAATAGTATCATTAGCGGTGCCTGTGATACTAATTTTTGCACTATCTGCGCTGTTTGTCAGCAGTCCGAAAACAGAACCAACAGCCGCACTGTCAGCGGTATCTCCTGATGAACAAGCAAGTGCCATTTTCATGCCACTGAATTTTGAAATGTCAAATGTCTTTTCGTTGGCTTTACTGTATGTATAAGAGCCGAAAAGACCGCCCACAGTTACAGAGCCTGTAACGCTTCCGGTCATGGTAAGGGTGACACCTTCGCCGACATTTATTTCTGCATTCTCTGCACTGCCCACAAGTCCGCCTGCGTTGTTTGCGGATACATTTACGCCTGTCAAGACATCACACTTGTCAACGTTCAGTGTTGCACCAGTACTCATTTTCCCGATAAATACACCTGCGTTCGATTTACCGGAAATGTCAAGTGAACTGCTTGACAAGCTTACGGCAAGACTTGCGTTTTCGTCCATAGTGCCACAAGCAAGACCTGCATTATCCCCGCCTGATACTTCCACCTTGACATCATTACTTAGAGTGATATCAAGATCGACATTTGCTCCATTTTTCATATTGCCTATAACAGACGTGAAGGATTTATAATTTGTAGCACCTGAATCATCTACAGGATCAGCTTTTATTTTCCACTTATTAGCTGAAGCCACATCACCGTGTATAACATTCTCAGCAAGCAAAGCTGAATTTTTTTCTTCCGGTCTAGCAAAAATAATAGTATCTAAATTTGCACTGTCACTAAGATATTCAAACAGAGCAAAATTAATAGGAAGATTAATAGCTGAACCCTCATTTGCTTTGACTGTTCCCATGAAAGGATATTCTTCATTGCCAAGTCCTTTTTCTATTCCTGTAAAATCAGAAGCCTTAAACTGAGATTGGTTGTTTGAAAACAATATTGTGATTTTCTGATAGTCAGCAGGATCTGCATTAAGAAGCTTTTTAAAATCGTCTGCATTCTGTATGGTATAAACGCCATTTTTGATATCGTTAGTAATGTCAGTATATGTATCTGCCGCCATAGCCGTAATAGCGTTGGTGACAGTTGATACCATTTTAGACACAACACCTGAAATGTCTGCAAGCGGCATACTCGTGACAAGCAATACGGCAGCGGTAACTAAAGAAATAACATTCTTGCGATACTTGCTGTAAAGCTTGTGGCATATTCTATTAATTTTCTGATTTCTATTAGCTTTCACTTTCAACTGCCTCCGTGCAAAGTTAATATTCTTATCTATACGTTTAGTTCAACAAGGATATATTGCACCTTTGTACCTATCTTTTCGTCAGCGTCATTATACATGGAGCTTAGTGATGATAACTGTGCTGTGCTGTGCTGTATTTATCACCATTAAGTATATTCTCAATAACCTTTTTATTTTGTTCTTTATCGGCATCACCTGACAAGAACAAGCTTAAATTACCCTTTATATATTCCGCAAAATCCAAACGTTCTTCACTGTCATCATCAAACAGCACATTTTTCTCTGTCAGATTTTCATCTGTGCTTTTCATTAGTATCTGACCAAGCGTGTTCGGCCACACCCAATATACGTTCACTTCCTGCGGAACGCCTACTTTACAATCTTTAAACGTCCTTGTAAATGTTTCATCATGAAGAAAATCGGAATATGTGTGATTGTTCTCATCATATTTCTCAAAAAACATGATGTGTCCATTCATAAATCTAGTTACTTCTTCTTCAGTAACCTTTTCATAAGAAACAGCGTCTTCGTTTTTATTCTCTGCATACCCCGTGATACTCAACTTGAACTGTATCTTCATTTCCCCCGACTGATTTGGGACAACATAAAAAGTAAGCTTTCCATGACTACCAGGATTAATACCATTCGTCATACCGCTTTCTTCATCAAGAAGCCAGTAGATCTTGTTGTTCTCGTCAGAAGTGATGTTGCTCCCATCAGACACTTTAGAATAGTCATTGCTGTCAAGTATCTCAGCTTTAAGCACATTGGCACTGCCTACTGTTTTCAGTTCAAATGGCGAATCTACGCTTTTCATTCCAAATGAATCAAGATCAAGGGCTTTATCAATGGTAAACCAAGCCAGACTGACCGCAATAAGTATAAATGCCAGCACTGCAACTGGTATTATTTTTATAATAAGCAGTTTGCGTTTCTTCTTTTCTTCCTCGCTGTCTGCTTTCTCTATCACTTTATGCTCAGCCACTTTGGCGACCTCCATTATTTCATCGAGTCAAGCTCTTTCTGCAATTCTATCATGTGGTTTCTGCAAGCGGTTATCTCGCCTGTGTATTTGTTGAACCACTCAACGTCCATTTCGTTAGGCTCTTCCTGCAAAAGAATTGCCTGAACGAGTGCTGATTGTGAACGTGATCTCTTACGCTCTATCTCCTCGATAGTAAGTCTGCATTTCTTTATTTCTCTTTTAAGCTGCCCTTTACTGCTCACGTTATTGTCCTCCTTGCATTAATTTCCCATTTTATCAACCGAATCAACTATCTCGTTGACTTCCCTATAGCCTTTGTCAAGATTTTCGGTGATATGGTCAAGTGCTTTTTTTACGTCCTCAAGCTTGCCCTGCATCTGCTCTGGATATTTAACCAAGCAGTAATGAAGCTCATTTATAGCCTTCTGCTCCTCCGTATAATCGTCGATAAGAAACACCAGCGACCTTGCCGCACCCATGTCCGAAAGTATCATGTTATATCTCGTTGGAAGATCCTTGCCGCTTTCAAGATAAGTGTCTATCTCCTCAGAGACGGCAGACAGATTTTCCATATACTTAGCAATGTAAGTCTTTCTGACTTCCTCGGACTTGTCCATATAAAGCCCGATAAAAACGAACAGCCCTGCAAGTGCCGCAATACAAATAACGATAGCCGTTATCATTTTAGCCTTCATTATCTTTTCCTGATTCAAAGCTGTTCGCCTCCTTTTTCTCGTTTTCCTGCATTTTCAGCCGCTGAACTTCCTTTTCAACAGCCTCACGCATGAGCTTTTCCTTTTCTTCCTCAGCCGCTTTCAAAGCTTCCTCACGGTTTGAATATATTTTTATCTCAGCGATAGTTTTTACCTCATACACCGCCATGCACACCGTCGGCAGTATCACCAACAGCATAAGCAACTTTTTTCCCGATGCAAAAGACCCAAGCCACTTGAAAAATCTGAGTTTTCCATAGTATTTTCCAATAATGCTGACTTTTTGCACCGTCACGCTGTCCTCTATTTTGTTAGCATCGCCTTTAGTAACAAAAGTGCCGTCGCTCAAAACCGCAGATATCCTGTGAGTATTTATCTCGCCTTTAATACTATCATCTTGAGAGTAGAACGAAATGATATCCCCTGCCTTTAAGCTGTCAGTATCCGTCTTTTTGATGTAAATATAGTCACCCTCATGTATAGACGGCTCCATACTTCCGCTCACGACTTTCAGTACGCTGTAACCAAAAATGCTTGCTGTTTTGCCGATACAGCCGCAGACCATTATGTACACCGTCACACTCAGCAGTGCTGCAAACACAGCAGAGCCAAGTATTGTCAAAGCTATTTTTACTATCCTCAACGCCTTGCCGATGATAACGACGCTCCCTCCGTGTTATTGTTTGCTATATTTCTCTTTCAAATGCCTTGCCATTCTGCCAACTGCTGAAACATGATACTCCTTATAGAGTCGTTTCATTTCAGTGTCGATAGCTTTCTGCTTCTCAGCGGTGCGCTGTGGCGGAATATATGGTCTTGGCGGTCTGTTCTTTCGCTCAAGATGTTTTCTCTTTTTAAACTGCCTGTTTTTGATACGCCTCTTTACATCATATTTCAGATACGGAGCATATTTTTCATAGATAACCTCGATTTCACGCTCTGCACGTTTTCTCTCTGCCTCAGCCAGTTCTTTTTCCTTCTTGACTTTGAGCATCCTGATATAGTCCGGATTATCCGTCACAACAGGTATGATCCCGAATGCGTGAGCCAGAACATATGTTATGCCACGTTTTGCCATGTAGTATGGATTTTTGGAATATTCTTTAAATATCTCATTGATATTTTTATTTTCAAAGCTTTCACGTTCAGCTTTAAGACGCTCAGCACGTTCACGCTCACGACGTTCCTGCTCACGCTGCTGTTGTGCTTCTTTCGCCTTTTTTGCAACGATCTCAGGGGACTCATACTCTGACACAAAGCTTGAAGACACGGCTTCTTCATTCGTGCTGATCTGCTGATCCATAGCAGATCCAAGGCTGCTGCGGACGAGCTTTTTCTCCTCTCGGATCCTAGCTCTTTCCTCACGGACACGCTGCTCCTCTTCACGGCGCTGACGCTCTTCCATTTGCCTTTTGCGTCTTGCGATATGCTTGATCTCTTCCTCTTTTTCACGGCGTTCACGTTCCTCACGCTCCGCCTTTTCTCTTGCAGCCTGCTCCGCCTGCTGTTTTTGGATAAGCTCCAATCGTCTGCGTTCAGCTTCCTCATGCTCCAGCCTTATGCGCTCTTCTTCCTCACGCCGCTGACGCTCAAGTTCCTCCTGCTCGGCACGCTTTCTTTCAGCTTCTGCAGCCGCAAGCTCCTCAGCCCTCTTACGGTCTTCCTCGTCTTTGAGAAACTGCTTTTCTATCTCAACTATACGGTCAATCTCTGCCGTAAGGTTTCCTGCCTCTTCGGCAGACATACCGATATCTGTATTCTTTCCCGTATTCTGCTGACCGCCCTCGCCAACTATGACATCATATTTATCAGACGTCTGCTTATCAAAACGCCTGACAACCTTTGGTGCGAGGGTCTTGCTATTTATAGTTTTAAGCTCCTCCGACTTGTCTGCCCCATGGGTATATGAGCGGAAAAGCATATAGTTCATTGCGGTCAGACCATATATATCCTCGATATAAGAATCATCAGGTCTTTGCGCAGTATCAGAAACGTTGACCTCGTAGCCTGCCTTATCGTAGCTTTCGATAAACTGCCAAAGGGTAAGACACGCCATAAGGTCCACATTTTTAGTGATAGCGTTTGTTCTCATAACAGGCGGTCTGATAAAAGCGTTGCCAAGAGTGGTACAAAGCACTGAGCCTTTATAGCCCTCGATAGCCTTTTTGACCCTTTCAAGCCTTGCCCAAACGTCAGTATCCTTGCTGCCGCCGACAAGACTGTCAACAGTTTCTATCTTAAAACTAATGTTGACCTTTCTGCCGTCGCCGCTGTCAGCCACGGTATCGTAATTAAAAGAATAAGCCTCCTGCGCCTCTGCGGTCTGGACAAGCTTATTGTATCTTATATTTATAAAAATGTATAGCCTGTCGATAAGGGTATTTACAAATCTATTTTCATATGTATCGAGAGTTTCCTCTTTATGAATGTTGAGTATCTTTGACGGAGTTATCTTTCCAGTCTTTTTGTCGATATCCTGAATAAGATCGGTGTGCTGTCCCAGATGTTTTATGGACTCTACCGTTATCTTCCTTGACATAGCGATAGGCACGATCTCTTCCACTTCTTTAATGGTGTTTCTGGGATTTCTTATTACCGTATCAAGATGTGGCAAAGCTTTTTCTATCTCTGTGAGCCAGGACGAATCTATATTCTTCTCGATTATCTTACGATTAAAAGATACAGTTTTTTCGCCCGAAAGAAGCAAGGCACGGGCTGCCGCAAAGCTGTTATTGCCGTCAAACGTCTTTACAGCTTTGTCAAAAGCTGCACGCTGTTCGTTGTATTCGCTCATGCCCGTCCCTCCTCTCAAAGCTTATGAGTACAAATTTTAGTACAGTTTTTGCAATCTTTCAAGATATGCTATAGATTCTTTCATAGTGTTTCTGCCAAAAAGCTTCAGCATATAGGTGCAAAGCTCTTTCAGCTCTTCTCTTAGCATTGCCAAGTTAAGCGACTCAATTTTTCTGAATATCTTAGTTGCCAGCACATAGTCAATGCCGTCAAGCTCCTCGCCGCCGCAGGCAACATATACAGGAACAAACAAGTTCATCTGTTTAAGTATACGGTTACCGAAAGCCACTCTCAGCTTTTCAATTACCCACAGGTCAAGCTGCTGGATCTTTTTCAGACTGTCCTGTGAAACAGGATACATTTGAAAAGCTTCCTTGAAGAGTGTATCAAGATGTTCAAAGCTTAAATTCATAGGCGGCGTGTCAGGTGCGTCAAAGGCAACTCCCTTTGCGTCAAGATTGATAGGCTGTGCACGGTCGTATACCTTATCTGAGATAGTGAACGTGGAATCGTCGTTGTTGGCAGTACCGATATACCAAATGTTCTGCGGAATACGCAGCTTGCCCTTATCAAGGCGAACAGGGTCGGTACTCCACACGTTAGGAACAAGATCAAGCTCCCACTCAGCAGGATCAGGCATTTCAAGAATCGAGAGCATTTCTGCAAAGTAATATTCTACTCTCGCAATGTTCATCTCGTCGAGGAGTATGAAGTTTACATCGTCATTGTATTCAGAAGAATAAATTCTTTTGAGGACTTCTGTTTCATTAAAGTTCTTCGTGAACTCGTTGAAGTAGCCGAAAAGCTCAGTTCTGTCACGCCATGACGGCTGAACAGAAGCAATAGTGGTATCTTTCTGCAAGAACTTACCGAATGAATATGGCAATGATGTTTTACCTGTACCAGAGATACCTTGCAGGATAATGAGCTTTGTTGAAGCCATGCCTGCAATGAAAAGTCGGATAGTTTTTATGTCATAATAAAGGTGCATTCTTGAGCAGGCAAAGTTTCTGTATGCTTCGCAGATACCGCTAAGGGTGATGTCATTATTGTAAGCAGGTGGCTCGTATGTCTTGTAGAAATTGTCCACCTCGATAAGCTTTGAAAAACGGCAATCTGCTGTCTGAACAACGCCGTCCACAATGGTTTGAACTTCACCCTGTGCAGGCATCTGCTCGCCCTCTGCAAGCTTTGTTTCACCCTCTGCAAGAGCGGTGTTATCATAGACCCCAAGCTGAGCCACCTTCATTGCCATGATCTCATCTTTTTCCTTGGTCATTTTGACCACCTGACGCTGCAGGTCAGATATTTCTTCGATAAGATCCTCGTTGCTGACGATAGAGTGTCTGAATCTTATGTACTTTCTCACAGCAAGCACTATCATAAAAATAATAAGCACAAAGATAGCCACAACAACGATAATTGCAAGCACAGAAAGTATCCAGCCCAGCGCACCAAAGTCTGCCGAGTAGGTCTTGAATATCCTTATGTAGTTTTTTATATTGAAGATCTGTTTTATGCCGTTCCACAGGCCCTTGAAGATCTGCCCAAAGCCTGCAAGCATTGACGACATGAAAACAAAAAACCATTTCAGAAATCCATTCATAATGTATCACCCAAGCAGCAGTTATTCGTCACTTTTCTCCTGCTGTGCATTTTCCTCTTCCTTTTTCTTCTGCTGTGCAAGGTATTCCTCAACTGCACGTCTTTTTATTTCTTCCTCATCGCTCTCTGTGATAGCAGGACGCTTTATCTCGATTATGGTTGCGATAAGCTTATAAAGCTCAAAGAGGAAAAACAGTGCTATCGGTAAAAGTATGCAAATGAAAAATCCCGTTTTTGTTCTGAGAAAATCCATTACCTTGCCGAAACCGCCTATTTTTGCACCGTTCCACTGACCGATTATATCACCTGCATAAACAGTGTATGTATCATCTACGTTATTAGCATCGCCTCGTGTGATAAAGCCTACAGAGCCGTTATCATTGAGTACCTCTGCGATACGGTGGGTATTCTTCTCTTTTTTGCCCTCTATAAGAGTCCAGAAAGTGATAACGTCGCCCTTTTTCAGAGAATTGATATCGTCTATTTCCTTTGAGATAATAAGGTCGCCTTTTTTGAAAGTTGGCTTCATTGAGTCAGATTCAACTGTGAGCGGGACATATCCCAGCAGACTTGCCGTACCATTATTCTTATCAGACGAGAACACGAGAATTGTTATAAGCAGTGCAAAGATAAGCACCACCCATGCGATAACATTAAAAACGATCTTCAAAGCTTTTTTCATAATTCAAAACCTCGGAAACCCGAGGCTTCCTCCCTTCTAATTTTTTAAGTTGTTTCAACGATCTTGAAATTCATACCAAGCTTCATTGTGCCACCAATTATTTTGTCAACACAATCAGGGTCATTTCCCTCAAGCCATATAACTACTGTATACTTGTCTTTCTCACCAGGACCAAGCTTTTCACGTCGGTCCTTCATGACCTCAGTAGAGGAGGCGAACTCCTTGTCGCAATCCCTTTCCTTACCGCTGCCGTCAGACTTTGTTTTACCATAAACAGTTTTCTCGCCATTCACGAAAAGCTCCACTCTGATAGCTTCATCAACACCGTTCGTGACGTTCTCGATAGTCATTTCGCTGTCATAGCTAAGTGTGTCTTTACCGGAATTTATGAGATAGAAAGTATAAGCTATATACCCCACGCCATTATGGCTGCCGTTTATCTTGTCGATATTATCAGGGAGATCTTCGCCACTGATATTTGTCATATCATAGAGGATATCCGCATTGAGCCTTGAATTGCTCGTGGTATAGTCAGGAGTTTCCGAAAGAGTAAGCCCCTGATTTATCATATCATACTTACTTATCTTAACTGTAAAGCTACCATACTTGTCGTAAAAATAAGACACCGCATAGGCCGCCGCCACGATAGCGATAAGTATAATGGCAAGTATTTTAAGCAATCTCATCAATACCACATAGCGTTTAGCTTCCTTGGCGGTCCTGCGAAGTGCAAGGGTATCGACTACTCTTGTATTTTTATCTATATTTTTACCGTCCAAAACCGTATCACCCGTTTATTACTCATTTCTATTGCGAACGTATCTTTCCGCAATATATTTTCCTGCATTTTCTCCCGAATAGTAAAGGCACTGCATTCCGCTGAGCTGTTTCACCTGTTTATCATCAGTAATTCCGTCAGCTATGACCTCAGCATTAAGGTCAAAAACGAAATTCAGCAGAGAGTTCACGCAGGTATCATACCTGTCGCTCTTACCAAGAACCTGAGCCACTGAGCCGTCAAGCATGATATTATCTACCTTGAACTCAGCTGTTTTCAACATTTTAAAGCCCTCAGTGCCGAAGCCTGTGAGCAGAAAATGAAAGCCCTGTCTTCTCATAAGAGCCACGTTATCTGCCGCTGTGCTGTCAGCTTCATCAAGCACATCAGGCGACAACTCGAAGCAGACACGCTCATACTTCACGCCGAACTTATCGCAATAATCTGCCACAACTCTCGGAGCTTCCGTCTGCCTTAAAAATCTTGCAGGCATGAACACGCTTGCCCAATCAACGTCAACTTCCCTTTCGTGAAACTTGCCCAAAGCCTGCAAAAGCTGAACTAAAGCAAGCTTGAAAATGCTAACACATCGGTCGGAAAGCTGAGCCACAGGGAGATAATCCGCAGGCATTAGCGTTCCCATAACAGGAGAATTGAGCCTTGTTTGCGACTGCAAAAAAGTGACCCTGCCGCTGTCGGTATTTTTTATAGGTCTATAGAAAAGCTCCACGGCACGAACGCCGTCAACTGTAGAATTTTCGCCCAAAGCAAAGCCACTTCCTTTCTGCTCCAATGTATTATTATAGCATATTTTCGACAAAAAACAAAGAAAAATCGGGAGATTTCCCCAAATATGGAAAATTATTTTTTATACCCATTTACCAAAAAACGCCGAATTTCTTCGGCGTCTTTTTTGTTTTATTGTTGTGGATTATTCGCCAACCGTTGTTTTTCCGAAATTGACAAAATCTTGATTTGTTTTATTAAGTGCAAATGCAAAATCAATATTCCAATCCTGTGCAGCATTCGCATCATGGCAATACTCACTTTCACCCTCAAGCCATACACGAACAGTAAAATCAGCATGACCATAGTTACCTGCAGTTGTCGAAGAAGGAATTGTTATTCCAATATCAGACTCACCAGAAGTAAGAGCATCTCCAGACTTCACAAGACCTGCAGCAATAGCTGTCTTTGCTGTTGTGCTACTTACTGCTTTTCCTGTTTCATAATTTGAATCATCAACGCACCAAATTGATGCGGCGCTTCCGTCAGCAGGAATAAATGCAACCCTAACCGCTTTGTACAAATCGCCATCAGTTACTCCAGTTCCCTTAGGATCTGTAATGCTCATCTTGCAATATATTGTGTTGTTTTCTGCTGTTGAGCTATATTTGGAGGTTCTAAGATGAACAGGAACGTCCACATAATAGCCGCTGTTATCCTTATCAGTAGCAAGATTAGACTTTGTCGTCTTTGCATCTCTCTTGTCAATTTCTGCTTTCTTTGTTGCGGCAACAAACGTACTTGCAGATTTACCTGCGTTTGTTGCATCAGTTGCATCAAAGAAATCTTTGCCATTGACCGTAGATGCAGGCATAAGTAAATCAACAGTAGAATAATACTCACTTATATCTATTCTCTTTGTCCAGCTTATTTCTGCATCAGTATCTGCTGGCTGTTTTGCTAAATCTGCACCAATTGTGTTTGTGCCCTTAGCAACTTCACCCAGTGAAATTTCAAGTGCATCACTGGCTGTTGCCGACATCTGAAGTCCTGTTACTTCAACTTCTCTACTCATAGTAAACCAAGCATAAGTAGCAGTAGAAAGCATTACAGCGGAAGTTGTGAGCATTGCAACTGCAGGTATAAGTTTCTTCTTAGCAGAAGTATTCTTCTTTTCATTAGTTTTCATATCTCTTCGTCCTTTTCATAATAATTTGTCGTTTTATCCTGTCCGATACAGAGGGCGCTCGTTATAGCCGATTTGCGGTAACATGACCGCCAAGCACCTTTTGTTTATGTCAATATTATGCTAAATTCGACCCACTTTGTCAATAAGCTACCAGCTTAGTATACATTATATTTATCTTAATACTTATTAATATGACAGACACATTTTGCTATTTTCCGACATGATCATACTATGTAATAACAACAGAAAGCACGAAATAACGTCATTTGTTATTCCGTGCTTTTTAAACCGATTATTCAATAAATTTTTTTGTTAAACTTCAAACGTTTTTGTACATATTAAGTTTATATATGTACGCAAAAGTTACAATGCGTGAAATTTACAAAATATTTATATTCATTCTGCGCTGTCGAGCATTTTAACAGCCTTCATCATGATAGCGCATTCAAGACGCTTCTTCTGTATCTGACATGACAGCTTGTGCGCATTGTGAATATCACCTGCGTAAATGTAGTTGTTTGCATTGCAACCGCCACTGCAATAGAACTTTGCCCAGCACTTTTTGCACTCTGGCTTGTTGTAAACGTGTGCGTGAGCAAACATATCTTTCATTTCCTCGTTAAATGTGCCGTCATAGAGATTGCCCATTTTGAACTCGGTGATACCAACGAACTGATGACATGGGTAAATATCGCCGTCAGGAGTAACAGAAACATACTCGTTTCCGCTTCCACAGCCCCTAAGTCTCTTTATCGCACAAGGACCCTGATCGAGGTCTATCATAAAGTGGAAGAAGTTTATGAACTTGCCCTCGTCCCTTATCTTCTGTATCTTCTCGGAAAGTATCTCATACTCCTTGAAAATCCTCGGCAGGTCAGCCTCAGTGATAGCATAAGGCTCGCTAGGGTCAGCCATAACAGGCTCAACGGATATCTGGTCGAATCCAAGGTCATAAAGGTGCATTACATCATTTGAGAAGTCAAGATTATACTTTGTGTAAGTACCTCTTACATACCAATCCTTGTTCTTAGGACGCTTGTCCACAAGCTTCTTAAAGTTAGGGATAATCCTGTCATAGCTTCCTGAACCGTCAACACGCACTCTCATTCTGTCATTGACTTCTTTTCTTCCGTCGATAGACAGAACAACGTTGTACATTTCCTTGTTGATGAAGTCTATCATCTCGTCAGTGAGGTGTACACCGTTTGTGGTAACAGTAAATCTGAACTTTTTATTGTGTGGCTCCTCCTGTGAACGTGCATACTCAACAAGCTTTTCTACCGTACCGAAATTCAGTGACGGCTCACCGCCGAAGAAGTCCACCTCAAGAAATTTTCTGTCTCCTGAACGCTCTATAAGAAAATCTATAGCACGCTTGCCTGTTTCATAGTCCATAAGCATTCTGCCCTGACCGAAATCGCCTGTTGAAGCAAAGCAATATTTACATCTCAGGTTACAGTCGTGAGCAATATGCAGACACATTGCCTTGATAGGCGAAGCCACAGCAGACAGGGCATACTTCTCGTAATCGTCCTCGCTGAACAATATCTTGTCATTATAAAGAGAAACTATCTCTTCATAGCAATCCTCGATATCCTTGCTGTCATACATCTTTGACAGCTTTCTTACAACGTCCTCAGGACATTTCTCCTCAAAAGGCGGCTCAACATTGTCTAACAAATCATATGTCAGATCGTCTATAATATGTACTCCGCCACTGTTCACGTCAAGCAGTGCATTAAAGCCGCCAAGCTTAAACTTGTGTATCATTTAAAAATCACCTTTCGCATTTATATTCATATACAAATTTATACAAAAATAAAGGGACATAAAAATGTCCCTTTAGCAAGGCGTGTGTACGCTCGCACGCCTCAGAAAGATCGGAATATTAAGCTTCTCTCTCGCACTTCTGATTAGCAACTGTGCAGGAGGTCTTGCAAGCTGACTGACATGATGCCTGACACTTGCCGCAGCCACCCTTAGCAGCAGTCTTCTTGAGATTAGCCTTATTGATCGTCTTGATATGTTTCATAGGATTTTACCTCCAATAATTGATTTACACTAATTATACCACATATCCCACTATGTTTTATGAACGAATAGTTAATGCAGTATAAATATTTATCCTTATCAAAACCGACTGCTTTTAGAATTTACCCCTACAACTCCGCCTACGCCTGCACACACAAGGGTCAGCACAAGCTTTGCAGGCACGGAAAAGCTTTCGGCTGCCTTAGAAAACAGTGCACTGAGAATGACAATGATAAGAAAAATGAACACTCCGCACAGCACACCTGACAGCAGACCGTTTCTACGTTGCCTTTTTCCGCAGACATATCCCCCTGCATACGCTCCGATACCAAGTGCCGCTGTTGACATCACCGACAGCATAAGATCGGTGGCATCTATCTTAGTGATAACATACGCAAAAGCAAGCACAGCAACAAATATCGCACCGCACCCCACGCAGGCAGAAATTGCCGTAGATGACAGCACAGAAAGCTTTCTGCCCCCAAAAAGCCTGTTATTTTTCATATCCGCACCCCCACACTGAATATCCTAAAGAAATTATATTCAAAGCCACGGACAATAAGAACACAAAAAGGGACGGATAAAACTACCCGTCCCTTAAAAGCGATATTTACTTTGCGTCACCGTCATGAATTGTTTCGTTCTTAGCGATAGCCCACTTTTTAACACGTATCTTACTTCTGTCGCCGCCTGTTTCGATAACAACAGTGTCGTCCTTGATAGAGAACACGATACCAACGATTCCGCCGTTTGTAACGACCTCGTCACCTATCTCAAGGTTATCTCTCATCTCAGCGTCTTTCTTATCCTGCTTTTTCTGCGGACGGATAATAAAGAAATAGAAGAACACGATTATGAGTACCAGTGGGATAAAAGTCATGGCAAGTGATGCAGGTGAACTCTGCTCAGCAGCCAAAACTGAAATAATTGCTGACAAATTCATCAAAAGACCTCCAAATCTAATAATACTATATTAGTATATCAGATATTTGCACAAACTTCAAGCCTTTTAACAAATAATTTTCATTTACAAGAAATTATTTCTTGTTCTTGATATACTCGTCGATAGCGGCAGCAGCCTTTTTGCCTGCACCCATAGCGAGAATAACAGTAGCAGCGCCTGTAACAGCGTCACCGCCTGCGTAAACACCTTCCTTAGTTGTTGACTCGTTCTCGTCAACGATAAGGCAGCCGTGATCGTTTGTTTCAAGACCAGGAGTTGTACTTCTGATAAGTGGGTTAGGTGATGTACCGATAGACATGATAGCTGTATCAACGTCAAGAATGAAGTTTGAACCCTCGATAGGGATAGGACGTCTTCTGCCGCTTGCGTCAGGCTCGCCAAGCTCCATTTTGATGCACTCCATGCCGTTTACATGACCGTTCTCGTCGCCAACTATCTTAACAGGGTTGTTAAGAACGAGGAACTCGATGCCCTCTTCCTGAGCGTGATGAACTTCTTCCTTTCTTGCAGGAAGCTCGTCCATTGAACGTCTGTATACGATATAAACGTGCTCAGCGCCAAGTCTCATTGCAGAACGAGCAGCGTCCATAGCAACGTTACCACCACCTACTACAGCTACGTTCTTAGACTTCATGATAGGAGTCTCATAATCGTCCTTGTATGCCTTCATAAGGTTGATTCTTGTAAGGTACTCGTTAGCAGAGTAAACGCCTACAAGACCTTCGCCCTCGATACCCATGAATCTTGGAAGACCTGCGCCTGAGCCTACGAATACAGCCTCATAGCCCATGCCCATAAGCTCGTCGATAGAAAGAACTCTGCCGATAACCATGTTTGTCATGATATGTACGCCCATGTTTGTCAGATTGTCTATCTCGTGCTGAACGATAGCCTTTGGAAGTCTGAACTCAGGGATACCATACATCAAAACGCCGCCTGCTGTATGGAATGCCTCATAGATAGTTACATCGTAACCAAGCTTAGCAAGGTCGCCTGCAACTGTAAGGCTTGAAGGACCACCGCCGACAACAGCTACCTTATGACCGTTTGGCTCAGCCTTTTCAACTGCAACTGCCTTGTCCATCATATAGTCTGCACAGAATCTCTCAAGTCTGCCTATACCAACAGGCTCACCCTTGATACCTCTTACGCACTTGCCCTCACACTGATGCTCCTGTGGACATACACGTCCGCAAACAGCCGGCAGAGCGTTTGTTGTTTTGATGATAGCATATGCTTCTTCAAACTTGCCCTCTGCTACCTTTGCGATAAACTCAGGAATCCTAACGCTTACAGGACATCCTGTCATACAAGGCTTGTGCTTGCAGTTAAGACATCTCTGAGCTTCTTCTATAGCCTGCTCAGGGGTGTAACCCAAAGTAACTTCCTTGAAGTTTCTAGCTCTTACCTTTGGCTCCTGCTCTGCGATAGGAGTCTTTGTCAAACTCATATTAGCCATTATCTTACACCTCCAGTAAGTCTGCACAAGTGAGCCTTTTCCTGCTCCTTATAAGTTGAGTTTCTTCTCATAAGCTCGTCGAAATCTACCTTCTGACCGTCAAAGTCAGGGCCGTCAACGCAAGCATACTTGATCTTGCCGTCAACAGTTACACGACATCCGCCGCACATTCCTGTGCCGTCGATCATGATAGGGTTGAGTGAAACGAGTGTCTTGATGTCATAAGGCTTTGTTACCTTGCAAACGAACTTCATCATTGGAACTGGTCCGATAGCGATGACCTCGTCAAACTTAGCACCACCGTCAATAAGCTCCTGAAGCTTGTTTGTAACAAATCCGTGATAGCCGTATGAACCATCGTCTGTACAGATATGAAGATGTGAAGAAGCCTTGCCCATTTCGTCCTCGAGGATAACGATATCCTTGCTTCTGAAACCTGCGATAAGATCAACTTCAACGCCCATGCTATGGAGTTTCTTAGCCTGTGGGTAAGCGATAGCACAGCCAACGCCTCCGCCTACTACTGCAACTCTCTTGATACCCTCGTCATACTCTGTGGCAACGCCGAGAGGACCAACAACGTCATGGATATAGTCGCCCTCATTAAGTCTTGCAAGCTCAGTAGTAGATGCACCTACTACCTGGAAAATAATTGTGATCGTGCCCTTTTCTCTGTCATAGTCAGCGATAGTGAGCGGAACACGCTCGCCCTTCTCATCAACTCTGTAGATGATGAACTGACCAGCCTCAGCCTTAGCGGCAATGTAAGGTGCGTCGATCTCCATAAGAACAACAGCGTCATTGAGCTGTCTTCTTGTTACGATTTTGTACACTAAAATCCCTCCCTGAATAATTAGCAAAATAAGATTGTTTTAGGCAAATAATACAAAAACATTTTCTATTATCGCCTTACAGCATATAACATTATACTATATTTAAAAAGAAATTTCAATAGTTTTTTGTTTACTTCCATAAATTTTATAATAATATATCACAATTTGTTTACATTTAACATACCATAATTTATATATCACATATCATTTTACAGATGTATCAAGTTTATCAAAAGCAATTTCGATACACTCCTGCTCCTGAACACCTCTATCACTGCCACCGAACAGACTTCCATAGCCGTATACCGCCGCTCCTGCGTAGTTATAACTAACTACAGCGTCATTTATCTGCCTGCCGATAATGCCGATATTTTCAGAAAATTCACTCTCGCTGTCTATCTTATATACTCCCAGACCTGCCACCAGCGTAACATCAGTTGTGCAGATATCAGCCCACTGCTGTAGGGTGTCCTCATAAGGCTTGACAGAATTTTCATAACCGAAGTATATCTGCGGACAGATATAGTCTATATATCCCTCCTCGCTGCACCACTTTTTCACATCAGCGTACATATACTCATAGTTATTTTCCATATTTCCCTGAGGTGAAACTCCCACGAGGATATCCTTATCCACTGCTTTTACCGCACTGTATATCTCCCCCACCATAAGAGAGATATTGTTCAGCCGCCATTTTGCTAGATTGTCAAACTCCGTCTGAGCCGCAAAGCACTGTGCGTCAAAGTCCTCAGCCGTTGTGGGATAAAAATAATCGTCGAAGTGCAAGCCGTCAATATCATAATTATCTGCAAGCTCCGCTGCGCCCTCTGCTATAAGCTGTCTTACCTCATCATAAGCAGGATCAAGCCACAAATGGCTGTCACCCTCAACGCTTTCAAGATAGCCGTTGTCCTCATCATACCATTTTTTCAGCAAAAAGCTATCGTCATAAGTCTGAAAACACTCCTCATTCTCACACCTGAGAGGGTTTATCCATGCGTGAAAAGAAAGCCCCTTATCATGTGCTGTCTGTATCATTATATCAAGCGGGTCGAAGTCACTCTGCTCACCTGCCATGCCTGTTATATATCTTGATGCAGGATAAAGTTCCGAATCATATATAGCGTCCCCAAAAGGTCTGACGTGAACATACAGCGTATTACAACCTATGCTCAAAGCATTTTCACACGCCTGAGAAAAGTTCTCACGAAACTCCTCGGCACTTTTCCCGGTGAGCATATCAGCAAGGTCAATATAGGATATCCATATAGCTTTCTGCACAGTATAATTAAGCTTGTGTGACGTTTCCACATCAGTGTAGTTTTTCTCTCCGCACACAGGTATCACCGATGCTTTTTCCATAGTCACAAGCCTGTCCCTCTGGGAATTTACCTCACCTCCGCAGGAGCAAAGGGTCAAAAAACAAATAAGTAAAGCAAGAATTTTTTTCAAGAATATCAGTCCTCCGAATAAGTCATCAATGAATTATACTATTCTTATTGGACAAATATTCTGCTTTTATACAGCCCCGACGTACCGCCTTTTTGCCTTATCACAAAAAAAGAACGGACAAGACCTGCCCGTTCTTTGATAAACATATTTGCAGACTATGGAAGAAGTCTGTTGATATCTCTTGGGAACAGTGATGTTTCCCTGATATTGTTCTTGTTAAGAAGCTTCATGAGAAGTCTTTCAAGACCGATACCAAGTCCGCCGTGAGGTGGCAGACCATACTTGTGAGCCTCAAGATAGTTCTTGAAGTCAGCAGGGTCAAGTCCCTGAGCCTTCATCTTCTCCACCTGCTCGTTATAATCGTGTATTCTCTGACCGCCCGAAGTAATTTCAAGTCCTCTGAACAACAAATCAAACTTGTATGCTTCTCTTGGGTCTTCTCTGGAGTTCATTGCATAGAACGGAGGCTTCGATGATGGGAAGTGTGTAACAAAGATAAAGTCTGAATCGTACTTTTCCTTGGCATACTTGCCGAGGTTTACCTCGTCCTCAGGGTCAAGGTCGAACTTCTTGCCGCTTCCCTCGCCGCCTCTCAGCAGCTCGATAGCGTCAGCAAACTTGATAGACGGAACTTCCTTTATCTCAGGAACGTCAGCGTCAAGTATCTTCAACTCGTTCTGATAGTTTTCCTTGATATACTCGAAAATGGACTTGAGCATTGCGATCTCCATTTTCATAACGTCATACATACTGTCGATATAGCCCATTTCAAAGTCAAGACCGATATACTCGTTGATATGACGTGAAGTAGCGTGCTTTTCAGCTCTGTATACAGGTGCTATCTCATAAACTCTGTCAAAGAATGCCACAGCCATTTGCTTATAGAACTGCGGTGACTGGTTAAGGAACGCAGACTTGCCGAAGTAGTCAAGACGGAAGATGTTAGCGCCGCCCTCTGCACCCTGAGCAACTATCTTAGGTGAGTGTATCTCAGTGAAATTGTTTGCCTGCATGAACTTGTGCATACCCTGAACAAGACCCTCCTGGAGCTTGAATATAGCTCTCTCATAAGGGTTTCTCAGCGATGCGGCACGGTTGTCAAGATTTACTTCTATTGTGCAGTTAAGTCTGCCCTGTGATATTTTTAAAGGAAGCTCAGCGGCGTTTGTTGAGATAAGCCTTATAGAATTAAGCTCTATTTCAAGGCCGTTGAAATCCTTAGGGTTTTCCTTAACGATACCCTTTACGTTTACAAAGAAGCCTTCTCTCAGGCCCTCGATAGAATCCTTGCAATTATCGGCAGAGTAAACTGTCTGTATAACGTCTCTCGAAGTTCTTACAACGATAAATGCAATGCTGCCCATGTTCTTTATTCTATGAACACAGCCTGAAAACTCAACTTCCTTGCCCATGTTAGCCTTAGCGTCAGCAAGCATAAACTCTTTCTTGACGTCAGCCGTATCTATCATAAGCATTTTGCCGTCATTTTCAGGTACATACTTATCAGCGTTCTCATACTTTGTGAGCTTTGAAGTGTCGATAACGTTGTCCTTTACGTCCTCTTTCTTCTCTGCGTCAGAAGAAGCGCTTGCAGCGGCAGCTTTCAGCTTGCTTTCAAGAATTTCCTTGATTATCTTAGGTGTTGCAACGCCCTTGAGAGCCTTTGTACACTGACCCATGATAAAGCCGAATACCTTTGTTTCACCGTTCTTATACTGCTCTACCTGTGCGGCATTTGCAGCCAGTATCTCGTCAACGCCTGCCTCAACCTTTGCAGTATCTACAGTGATTATCATACCCTTGCTCTTTGCAATGTCCATAGGCTTGCCGCCCTCTTCTACCATTGCTCTGAACACGGTCTTAGCGTCGTTCTTTGATACCTTCTCTGTATCAGCCATTTCAACCAGCTCTGCAAACTCCTCAGGTGTGAAGCTGATATTGTTTATATCTATCTCGCCCAGATTTACTCTTCTCATAAACTCGCCGAGAATGAACACAGCCACGCTCTTAGGATTGTTATATCTCTTAAGTGCATTCTCAAAGAAATCTGAGATTATCTTTGTTTGGATAAGCGTTTTTGCGTCTATCTCAGAAATGCCGTATTCCTCAGTGTATCTCTTGAATCTGCTGCTTGGCATTTCAGGCAGCTTAGCCTTTATCTCATCAAGCTGAGCGTCCGTAAGGTTTACCTGAAGAATATCAGGCTCTGGGAAATAACGATAATCGTTAGCGTTTTCCTTTGTACGCATTGAAGTTGTCTTATCTCTGTTTGCGTTGTAACGTCTTGTTTCCTGAACGACCTTTTTGCCAGCTTCAAGAAGAAGCGCCTGTCTTTTTTCCTCATACTTGATAGCTCTGCCAACAGACTTGATAGAGTTGATGTTCTTTATCTCCGCACGAGTACCGAACTCAGTAGCGTCTGGACGCATAAGAGAGATATTAACGTCGCATCTCAGTGAGCCTTGCTCCATTTTACAGTCGCAAACGCCTGCATACTGTAAAAGCAGAGATATCTGCTCAACGAAAGCCATTGCTTCTTCTGCTGACGCTATATCAGGCTCAGTAACTATCTCGATAAGCGGGATACCGCATCTGTTATAGTCAGCCATTGAGATTCCGTTGAAAGCGTCATGAACGAGCTTACCGGCGTCTTCCTCAAGGTGGATATGGTTTATTCTGATGTTCTTCTTCTGACCATTCACCTCGATAGGCACATATCCAGGACCTACGATAGGTCTGTAAAGCTGTGATATCTGATATGCCTTTGGCAGGTCAGGATAGAAGTAGTTCTTTCTGTCGAATACTGAAAACTTGTTGATACCGCAGTTGAGCGCATATCCTGCCTTTACAGCATACTCTACAGCCTGCTGATTGATGATAGGCAGAGTACCAGGCATACCTGTACATACAGGGCAGCATCTTGTATTTGGCGCACCTCCGAACTCAGCGGAGCAGTTACAAAAGATCTTAGTTTTGGTAAGCAGCTCGGCGTGGATCTCAAGGCCGATGACCGTTCTCCATTTTTCCATTTGTCTTACCTCCCTTAAAGCTTTGGCGCAACAGGCTTGAAGCCCTTTTCGTATGCGTCGGCAGTCTTGATGATAGTTGCCTCGTCGAACTTTCTGCCTATAACAGACATACCGATAGGCATACCCTTGCTGTCATAGCCGCAAGGAGTTGATATTGCAGGCAGACCTGCGATATTTACTGTAACTGTGCATATATCAGCCTGATACATCTGAACAGGGTCGGAAGTCATCTCAGGGCTGTATGCAACAGCAGGAGTTGTCGGCGTAAGAATAACGTCGCACTTCTCGAATATATCGTTGTATTCTTTTCTTATAAGCTGTCTGAGAGCCATTGCCTTCCTGTAATAAGCGTCATAATATCCGCTTGACAGGCAGTAGTTTCCAAGAAGAATTCTTCTCTTTACTTCCTCGCCGAAGCCCTCTGAACGTGACTTGATTATCAGCTCCTCATAGCTGTCGGCTGTAGCAGTTCTGTGACCATACTTGATACCGTCATATCTTGACAGGTTTGAAGCCGCCTCAGCACAGGCAAGAAGATAATAACAAGGTACAGCATACTTAAGCGACGGCATCGAACACTCGATAAGCTCAGCACCCATTGCCTTATATTCCTCAGCAGCCTTTAAAACGGCAGCCTTTACCTCATCATTGATGCCCTCTGCATAGAACTCCTTAGGGAGTGCTATCTTCATGCCCTTCATTGACTCGCCTATCTTTGCGGTGAAGTCAGGCACTTCAAGCTTTGAGCTTGTGCCGTCATGGAAGTCATAGCCGCATATCTCATTAAGAAGGATAGCACAGTCATAAGCGTCAAGACCGATAGAGCCTATCTGGTCAAGAGATGAAGCGAAAGCCACAAGACCAAATCTTGAAACTCTGCTGTATGTTGGCTTGATACCTGTTACGCCGCAGAAAGCAGCAGGCTGTCTGATAGATCCGCCTGTATCAGTACCAAGAGCAACAGGTGCAAGTCCCGCAGCGACAGCCGCAGCAGATCCGCCTGATGAGCCTCCAGGTACACGGTCAAGATCATAAGGATTCTTTGTCTTTGCAAAAGCGGAGGTCTGTGTAGAGCCTCCCATTGCGAACTCGTCCATGGAAGTCTTGCCGAGCATTACGATATTCTCAGCGTCAAGCTTTTCCATAACGGTCGCATTATAAGGCGGAACGAAGTTTTCAAGCATTTTTGACGCACAGGTGGTCTTTACGCCCTCTGTACAAATATTGTCCTTTACTGCCACAGGTATACCTGTGAGAGCCTTTGCTTCGCCCTTATCGATAACGCCCTGAGCCTTTTCAGCCTGTTCCAGAGCCTTTTCCTCAGTAACAGTGATAAAGCTCTTTACCTTATCGTCATATTTCTTTATTCTCTCAAAATATGTCTGTGCAAGCTCTTTAGCGGAGATTTCCTTGCTGTCAAGAGCCTTACGCATATCACGGATTTTCATTGAAGAAACGTCCAAATTTCACACTACCTTCCTGTTAAATTTACTCTACGACCTTAGGCACTACAAAGCAGTTGTTTGTATTCACTGCATTTGAAAGGACCTTTGAAGTAGGCATAGATTCGATGACCTCGTCTTTTCTCAGATCGTTGAGGTAAACATCATGATTGTCCTTGAGATCGTCATAGGTAATGTCGATTTCCTTTACGGTATCCATAAGATCAATAATATCAGTCATCTGCTCGGCTGTGGCTGCAAGCTCTTTATCGGAATATTCCAGCTTGCTAAGCTCTGCCAGATACTTGACCATGTTCAAATCCATATATAATCCCTGACCTTTCTTAATATTAAGGCAACGCCTTAGGTGCAAAAATACACCAATTCAATTTAATATTATACTACATCTCATACTATTTTGCAAGCAAAAATCACATAAATTCCGATTTTTTTAATATTTGCTCACCAAACGCCCAAAAACAGCAAGACCCACAGAGAAATTCCCTGTGGATCTAAGCGTCATTACTTATTATTCTTTGTATATTTATCGAAAATATCAGTGAAATCAAATGTTGCGAAATAGTCAGCAGGAGTTTCGGCACGTCTTATCATATCGAATGAGCCGTCCTCATGGAGAAGTATCTCAGCTGAGCGGAGCTTTCCGTTGTAGTTGTAGCCCATCGAGAAGCCGTGTGCGCCTGTGTCGTGGATAAC
>OJPG01000287.1_pt1 | contig 45390 bp, 38 predicted proteins | sample 1598431 | NCBI WGS metagenome assembly OJPG01 (sample SAMN03922473, study PRJEB24848) | human gut metagenome | isolation source: stool sample | host: Homo sapiens | place: Germany | collected 2010-11 | reverse complement strand
AGACCAGCAGTTTTCCGGCCGTCCCGTCGTCCACGGTAATCCAGTCGGCCGACGAGGGAAGGGTATATTCCCACTCCACGCCGGTGGCGGTCACGGTAATCTCCTGCGGAGTCGTATCCTCCGCCCCGAAAGTAAGCGACTTGGGCGACACCTCGAGGGAAGCGGTCTCTCCGCCCCCGTCCTGCGGCGTACATGCGGCGGCGAGCATACAGGCCGCCGCGATGAACAATAGCTTTTTCATAGTTGTATGTATTTAGGTTAGTGTAGTTATTCCTCGAGGGGCGGCGCGATGTACCACCAAAAGAAATTTACTCCGGATGCAGATGCCAATGGCGAAAATCCGAGTACACATGAACCGTCGGGTGTTATACGGCTGATGTTTCCGTCCGGAACGATGATTCCGTAATTGTTTTTTATCCAATCGGCCATGTCGCCGAGGTCGGTACCCGTATTCAAATCGTAAACGACAGATGATGTGGAGGCATATGTACCGATAGCGATGAAGGCGATGCCGTCGTCGGTGACATACATTCCCATGGATTCGCCGTAATCTTCTACGATAGTCGTCGTTTCTGTTTCCGTATTATAGAAGGCAGCTTTTTGTATTTTTTTGATTGCCTGCTTGTTTTCGCTTATTTCTTCGGTACGGTAAGTGCTGGCTATCCATTTTCCGGAGGGACTTATTTTCGTGGCGGTTGCATCGCAGATGAGACCGTCGGCAATGTGGGTTTCGTAGGTTGTTCCGTCCGGACGTTCGAGTACGACAGGGGTTACTTTTCGTACATCTTCGCCTACCCATTTCGGTTTTCCTGTATTTTCGCCGTTGTTTACCCAATAGAGCATGCCGAAATCGGAGTTCTCCCACGAGGTGCCGTAGATGATTTCGCCGTTTGCGGAGATGCCGCGGGCCATGACGCCGACCCAGATTTCTTCATCGCGGAAATTTTTATCGGGTATGGGCAGTTCGTGCGGTACACCGTCAATCCAGAGCAATGGCTTGTACAAATATCCCAATCCATATCCTTCTTTTGCGTAACCTACCCAATACCGACCGTCTGCGGAAGTCTCTGATATCGTTGGTTTACACTCGAACCCGCTTGGTGCTGCGGGAACAGTGATATTGCCGGTGAGGTCGATGGCTATCTGCCCGCCGTTATAACCGTCATCAATAAAAAGTAGCCCCTGATCGGTAATGCAGGATGTATTGGTAAAATAGTACAGTGCTTCAGGGAAAGGACCGAATTCGTAAACTTCGCCTGTTTTGAGGTCTATGATGGTTGGCGAACGAAGCCAGGAATCATCGGCGGCCAGAGAGGGGACATAACCGCCGATGTACCTACCGCTGGGAGACATGACGCCCCCGCTCGAAAAATTCAGCATCCTTCTGTAACGGGCGAATTCGTTTTCGGTGGGAAGTTGGTTGATTATAATCTCCTGTGAAGCCTGTCCGGCTGTTACGACGATGACGGTGTTTCTTTCCGTACCCGTATTGTTGTCCTCCACGGTTAGCGTGAGAGTTGTTCCGTTTTCGCTCTTTTCTGCCTTTACCCAGGTAGCCCCCGGCGAGGCTTCATATGCTGTGGGCGAAGTTTTGACGGTGATTTCGAGCGGTTGATTATCCGTGCCGAGGAAAGTACATGCAATCTGGCTGAGGTTTACGTAGTGGTACTCCTCTTGGTCGGTCGTACATCCTGTCAGCGCTGCGAGAACCAGAAGTCCTGCCATGCTTTTGTAAAATGGTTTTCTGTTCATGTTTGGATGGTTTTTTAGGTTTTTTGTCTGTACAAGGCCCCGGGGAAGTGTTTTTATGTACGGATACAAACATAATAATAAAATAAAATGAATAATAACACATGTTGTGAAATTTGCATATTTCTTTTTTGATGTTCCATGCATGTTCGGGTTGTAGATTGTCACGGCAGCGTGTTGCATGTATAAGGGGAGATATTCCTTGCAGCGTGTTATTTTTAACGGCGGGATTGATGAGATGAGCGGATTCTGTGTGTTTATTTTATTGATTTATAATATTTTGTGTGGTGGTTTGTTGCCGGGGAGAAAGAGGGGGCGGGAGAGGCTCTTGTGGGGTACATGTAAAATGATGACGTATTGTGCCGTGGTTGAATGGGAACTGACGGATGGCGGCGGTGTGGGGCCGGTATCGCCGGGGCACTGCGGCGGGCCGTTTTTTTGTCGTACCTGCCTTTTTCGGCCGCGGGTGGGTGGGCAGGTACTTTCGCGGCTGAACCGTTTCCGTTCTACGGAACAGCGGCAGCCCTGTCGGGACTGCCGCTGTCTTTCTGGCCGTGCAGGCACGGATTATTGCAGGGGAGGGGCGATGTACCAGTCGTCGAAGCCGTTGCCGAGCGCGTTCACGGACGTACCGAATATGTATCGGCCGTCTGCCGATATGTATTCGATGACGCCTCCCGGAATGATGATACCGTAATTCTCGGCGACCCAGTCCGCCATGTTGCCCAGGTCGGTACCCGTGTTGAGGTCGTAAACTTTGCCCTCGGTGATGAACATCGTGCCGATGCCGATGAAGGCGATGCCGTCGTCGGTGACGTGCATGCCCGTGGCTTCACCGTAATCCTCCACTACGGTGGTCGTTTCGGTTTCGGTGTTGTAGAATGCGGGCCGCTGGACGTATGCTATGAAGCCGTCGCTGCCCACCTCTTCTTTCCGGTAGGTGGTGGCAATCCATTTGCCGGATGGACTGACTTTCGTAGTCTCGGCCGTACAGATGCAGCCGTCCACGAGGTTGTATTCATACTCGCCCATCCAATCCTCGACGATGACCGGAGTGAGCCGGCGTATGTCGTCGCCTACCCATCTGGGCTCTTCGACGGTCGTGCCGTTGTTTTTCCAGTAGAGCATGCCGCAATCGTCGTTTTCCCACGAGGTGCCGTAGATGATTTCACCGTTTGCGGAGATGCCGCGGGCCAGGACACCTGCCCAGAACTCTTCGTTACGGTAATTCAGGGCCGGCATCGGGAGTTCGGCGACTGTGCCCTCCGTCCACAGCAGCGGTTTGAACATGCCGGCCTGAATGTATCCCACCCAATATTTCCCGTCGGACGATGTTTGCGAGACCTCGGGTTTGTTCGTGTATCCGGCCGCTTCCGGAATGAAGATATTGCCGGTAAGGTCGATGGCTATCTGGCCGCCGTTCTGGCCGTCACTGATGAAGAGCAGTCCCTGGTCGGTGATGGCGTTCGCCTGGAATAAAGCATACAGCGACTGCGGATAAGGGCCGAACTCATGCTTCTCGCCTGTTTCCGTGTCGATGATGATGGGCGTGAAGTACCACATGTCGTTTTCGTCTACTTGCTCTGAGAACCCGCCCACGTATTTGCCGCTGGGCGACATGGCACCGCCCATTGACGAGAACGTATCCAGTTTGCGGTAGCGTGCAATCCGGTTGTCGCGGGTGAGCTGCTGTACGGTGATTTCCCGGGAGGCGCTTCCGGCCGTGACGGTGATGACCGTGCTCCTTTCGGCACCGGTGTCGTTGTCCGCTACTGTCAGGATGAGAGTGTTGTCCTCTTCGCTCTTTTCCGCTTTCACCCAAGTGTCGCCGGGGGTGATTTCGTATGCTGCGGGCGAAGTTTCGACGGTAATGGCCAGCGGGGTGTTGCCGTCACCGTCGAACGAGCAGGCCACCTGGCTGAGTTTTACGTAATGGAATGTCTCTTCCGTTTTCACGCATCCCGACAGGGAGGATAACAAGAACATCGCAGCTGCGATACCGCCTGATAAGATTCTTTTCATGGCTTGTCAGTTAATTGGTTAATTTAATCGTTTCGGCGGCGGTCGTTGGGCAGACCGTCATCCATTTCGAACAAACATAATAATTATATATAAATAAGTCAATAATATATATAGTTGTTGTGAAATTCACGTATTTCTGCGTCATTGCTATGAATATCACAAAATGAAGGACGATTTCCCTTTCCGGTCTTCCTTGGCCGGAAGGCGGGTCAGGCCGGGAGGCCGGGTATCGGAGGTCGGAAAAGTGAAGTGTCGGGGGAGAAAGTGGAATAGAGAAATAGAAGGGATTGGCGGTTGCGGCATGGATGGCCATAAAAAAAGAGCAACCGGCCGCGAGCGGTCGGTTGCCTTCGATTTTTGGTGCCGGCCTGGGAAAGGCCGGCGGTTATCCGATAGGTATGTTACTTTGCTACGGGGGGAGCGATGTACCAGTTGATGAAGTTTACCCCACCTGCCGAAGATTCGGCCTTGGTGCCGAGCACGAACCGGCCGTCTGCGGAAACGTAGTTGATGTAACCGGCCGGGATGATGATGCCGTAGTTGTCATATACCCACTCCTGCGTGCTGCCCAGGTCGGTGCCCGTATTCAGGTCGTACACCGCACCCGACGAGATGCCCAGCGTACCGATGCCGATAAAGCCGATACCGTCGTCGGTCACGTGTACGCCGACCGATTCGCCGTAGTCGCTGACGATGGTCGTCGTCTCGGTCTCGGTGTTGTAGAAGGCGGCCGTCTGCGTCGTGACTATCGAAAGCCGGTCTTCTGCAGGTGTTTCAGTGCGGTACGAGCTGGCAATCCATTTGCCGTTGGGGCTGATTTTGGTGAGCTGTGCCTGGCAGATGAGACCGTTTACCAGATGCGTCGTATATTCGGTACCGTCGCTGTTCTTCATGGTTTCTTCCCATACTTCGCGCACGTCTTCGCCGACCCATTTCGGTTTTTCGGTATTCGCACCGTTGTTTACCCAGTAGAGCATGCCGAAGTCCCAGTTCTCCCACGAGGTACCGTAGATGATTTCGCCGTTTGCGGAGATGCCGCGGGCCATGCCGCCGTACCACGGCTCCTCGTCACGGTAGTTGAGGTCGGGCCAGGGAAGTTCGGTCGGTACGCCGTCCGTCCACAGCAGCGCCTTGCACGGCGTTTCGTCCTCGAATGCTTTGCCTTTCATACCGAAACCTACCCAATATTTGCCGTCGGCCGAAGTACCCTGGATGTCGGGTTTACTGGTGAAACCGGCCGGTGCCTCCGGAATGAAGATATTGCCGGTGAGGTCGATGGCTATCTGGCCGCCGCCGTCGCTGATGAAGAGCAGACCCTGGTTGGTGATGGCCATGGTTTGCATCAGGTAATAGAGCGATCCGGGGAAGGGGCCGAACTCATAGACTTCGCCGGTCTCCAGGTCCACGATGGTCGGGGTAAACAGATAAGAGTCGTCTGGTGCGATGGAAACGGTGAAACCGCCGGCATACTTGCCGCTGGGCGACATGGCAGCCCCCATCTGGAAGGTATCCAGTTTGCGGTACCGTGCGATGGCGCTGTCCTTCGGAAGCTGGTTTACCTGAATCGTCTGCAAGGCCTCTCCTGCGGCGATGGTGACGGTGGTACTGCGTTCCGCACCGGTGTCGTTGTCATCGACGGTCAGGATGAGTACCTTGCCGTCTTCGCTCTGCGTCGCTTTCACCCATGTGGCGCCGGGCGTGGCTTCGTATGCAGCGGGCGAGGCCTTGACGGTGATTTCGAGCGGCTGGTTGCCCTCGCCGAGGAACGAGCACGACACCTGGCTCAGATTGACATAGTGGAACGTCTCTTCCGTTTTTGTACATCCTGACAGACAAGATAGCAGCAACGTCGCTGCGGCGATTCCCGTAGTGAAGAGTCTTTTCATGGTTGAAGTAGTTTTATTAGTGTATAGGTTCATATCGGCTACGGCCCTGCCGGGCTATAGTCTTTAGTAGCAAATATATTAATAAAAATAAATAATAATTATGTATGTTTTTAAATTTACATATTTCTTGTTTCTGGGTAAAATTGTAACATCGGCGGTTTTCGTTTCCTCTCTGAAGGTGATGGGAAGGGCAAGTCGGGCGCGGGTGAGATGCGGAGGGCCGTCGGTACCGTTTCTTTGCGGAAGGGCACGCATTCGAGGGGAGATGCGTCCACGAACGGCATGAAAAAAGCCGCGGCCAGGGAAAAGGCCGCGGCTTTATGCTCTCAGGGCGGGTTACCGCACCGTTACCATACGTTCACCCGTTTTTCGGGTGCGAGGTACATCGCATCGCCTTCGGTGATGTCGAATGCGGTGTAGAAATCGTCGATGTTGCGGAGCGTTACGTTCACCCTGTTCTTACCCAGCGAGTGCGGGTCTATCTTGGTCAGACGCAGTATCTCCTCCGGACGGATGTTCTGTGCCCATACCGTAGCGTAGGAGATATAGAAACGCTGGGCATCGGTATAGCCGTCTATCGGTTCGGGGCGCTCCTTGCCTTCGAGGCTGTTCTCGTAAGCCATGCGGGATACGAGCAGGCCGCCCTGGTCTGCGATGTTCTCGCCGAGGGTGTAGCTGCCGTTCGCATAGACGCCCGGAGCCACCTCCACTGCGTTGAACTGCTCTACGAGGATGTCGGTGCGTTCCTTGAAACGTGCGGCGTCTTCTGCCGTCCACCAGTCGTTCAGGTTGCCGTCCTTGTCGTAATTGCGGCCCTGGTCGTCGAAGCCGTGCGTCATTTCATGGCCGATGACTACGCCTATCGCACCGTAGTTGACTGCGTCGTCGGCATCCGGGTTGAAGAACGGAGGCTGAAGAATGGCGGCCGGGAAGCAGATCTCGTTGGTCGTCGGGTTGTAGTAGGCGTTCACGGTCTGCGGGCTCATGAGCCATTTGTCCTTATCGACCGGTTTGCCGACCTGCGAGAGCATGTAGTCCATCTCGAAGATGTTCGAGCGGCGCACATTCGCCCAGTACGAATCGTCCTTGATGTCGAGGGCGGAATAGTCGCGCCATGTGTCCGGATAACCTATCTTCACACGGAAAGCGGCGAGTTTCTCCTGTGCGCGGGCTTTCGTTTCGTCGCTCATCCACGGCAGCGCCTCGATTCTTTCGCTGAGAGCCGTTTGCAGGTTGCCTACCATTTCGAGCATTTTCTCTTTCGACGATGCGGGGAAGTATTTCTCTACGTAGAGCTGGCCGAGCGCTTCGGAAAGGGCGCCGTCTGTCGTGTTGAGCGCGCGTTTCCAGCGCGGCTGCAACTCTTCGCGGCCCGACATCGCGCGGCCGAAGAAGTCGAAGTTGGCGTTCACGAAATCGTCGCTGAGGTAGGGAGCGGCCGCGCTGATAAGGTTATACTCCAGATAGAGCTTCTGCTCGTCGAGCGTGACGTCCTTCATGGCCTTGGCCAGGTCGTTGAAGAACCCCGTTTGTTTTACTACGATATTTTCGGCAACCGGCACTCCGAACGTGTCGAAATAGATGTTCCAGTCGAGCAGTCCGTTGGAGTTCACCCATTCCGTGCCGGTCATCTTGTTGTAGTTTTTATGGGAATCGCGGAGTACTTCGCGGCTGTAGGATGCGTCCGCTATCTTGTCCTCTATCTTCAGTACGGCCTTTACCGCTTCGTCGGCCTGCTCGGCGCTGTATCCCACCAGCGTGAAGAGCGTGCGGATGTACTCCTTGTAAGCATCCTTTATCTCTTTGGATTCTTCCGACAGGTAGTAGTCGCGGTCGCCCATGCCGAGGCCGGACTGGTAGAGGGCGGGAATGTTCATGGTGCTGTTCTTCTCGTCGGCATCCACGAAGGTGACGAAATAGGGGAAGATGCCCTCGCGGTGCAGCGTGGCAATCATCGCCGCGAGTTCCTTGTCATTCTTGATGGCAGCAATCCGAGCCAGCTCCTCGCGTATTGGTTCGGCGCCCTGGGCGTTGAGCGTCACGCTGTCCATTCCCAACTGGTAGAGGGTGGTTATCTTCTGGGGTATCCCTCCCTGCGTCTGGTCCATGGAGGCGGCCTCGTTCACTATCGTGCGTATCTGGTCGAGACTCGTATCGCCGAGCCGGTCGAAGATGCCGTAGCGCGAATACTGTGCCTGGAGCGGGTTGTTCTTCATCCAGCCGCCGTTAGCGAACTGATAGAAGTCCGTGCCGGGTTTTACCGAGAGGTCCATGTTGGTCGGGTCGAGTGCCGGTACGGATGCGCTCTTTTTCTCGTTGCCGCAGCCTGTCAGTCCGGCGATGCCGGCTATCAGCAGAGCGGATGCAATCATTGCTTTTCTCATATTTTAAATGTTTATCGATTTGTGTGTTTCGCTTTTCACGCAAAGGTAGGCGAAAATGTGATAGATTGTTATTGCGCGGGTCCATATTTTGGCCTGCAGGGGCTGCGGAAGGGCATTTCGGGCGACGGATTATTTCGGGCGGGCACCGAAATGGCCGTCGCTCTCCCGTCGGCGCGAATCGAGTTTGACGGCGACGAAAAAGAGGAGCGTGAAGGCAAACAGCGACGACCCGCCATAGCTGAAGAGCGGCAGGGGAATGCCTATCACGGGCATGAGGCCGATGGTCATGCCTACATTAACGAGTACGTGGAAAAGGAAGATGGAGGCCACTCCGTAGCAATAGACCCGGCCGAACGCCTCCTGCTGTCTCTCTCCCATACGGATGAGACGCAGGATGAGCCAGCAGAAGAGCCCCAGTACGACGGCCGAGCCGACGAAGCCCCACTCCTCGCCCACGGTGCAGAAGATGAAGTCGGTGCTCTGTTCCGGAACGAAGTCGTATTTGGTCTGCGTTCCCTGCAGGTATCCTTTCCCGAAGAAACCTCCGGAGCCTATCGCTATTTTGGACTGATTGACATTGTATCCCCACTCCTGCGGGTCGCTTTCCACGCCGAGCAGGTTTAGGATACGTTTCTGCTGATGGAGCTGCATATGGTCGAAAACAGTGTCCACGACCTGGGTGAAGGCAACCGAACCGACGAACATTCCGATGCATATCAGAACGTTCTTCAGTTTCGCCCGCCAGGCATAGATGCCGACCGCGATGAGCGAGAGGCCCGCGGCGGCGAGCAGGCATCCGTAGAAGCCGGCCTCTCCCCGGGTGAGCAGGGCGGCCGCCAGATAGATGACGGCCGAGACGAGCGCCACGGCGGCCAGATACCGCACCTTGTCCCGCCATCCTCCGTTCATGAACCCTTCGATGAGGGTACAGATGACGATGACCGCCGCGAGCAGCGTCGCAGGGTTCCAGAGGAAGGAGAAGACGAAGAGGAAGACCACCATCCCCAGTGCGACGTAAACCCACGAATTGAAACCTTCGCGGTAGAAGACGATGAGAAAAGAGGCGAACACGATGGCCGAACCGGCGTCGTTCTGGAGCAGGATGACGGCCATGGGGGCCGCCAGCAGGAGCACTGCGAACAGCCGGCTCCGCCAGTCGGCCATGGAAAAGCTGTAGGAGCTCATGTAACGAGCGAGGGCGAGTGCCGTCGTAAATTTGGCGAACTCGGCGGGTTGCACGGAGAATCCGCCGAGGCGGAGCCACGATTTCGCGCCGTTGACCTCCGTGCCGATGAAGAGCGTTGCCAGCAGTACCGCGAGCATGAGGATGTAGGAGGGGTAGGCGAGGATGTGGTAGTAGATTTCGTCAATCAGCATGATGACCACCGCTGCAAGTACGCTGACGCCCATCCATATCAACTGGGAACCGTAACGCGAGTCCATGGAAAATCCTGCCCGGGCTGCATCGTCGAACACTGCGGCATAGATGTTCAGCCAGCCGAGGAGCATCAGCGAAAAGAATATCGCCACCGAACCCCAGTCGATGCCGTTGCGGGCCATGCGGTTGTTAGTGCTGCTGCCTGTCATAGTAGGGATAGGATATGGTCGTGTTCTTCACGTACTCTTTGAGGGCCGGCCTCGATATGCTGTCGGTCAGGTATTGTTCCACGATGAGGCTCGCTATCGGAGCGGCAATCGTACCGCCGAAACCGCCGTTCTCCACATAGACCGACACCGCTATTCGGGGATTGTCCATGGGAGCGAAGCAGAGGAACGTCGAGTGGTCTTCGCCGTGGGGATTCTGGGCCGTCCCCGTCTTGCCGCAGATGTCCAGCCCCGGGACGTAGGCACGACGGCCCGTCCCGCCGTCCGCATGCACCGCGTCGTACATCCCTTTGACAATATGGTCGAAATGGCGGCTCTCCACCTTCGTATAGTGTCTGTCGTAGAAGCGGGAGTCGACGGAGTCCCTTCCATCGATGTGTCTGACGATGTGCGGCGTGTAGTAGTAGCCCCGGTTGGCGAGTATCGCCGCGAGGTTGGCCATCTGCAGCGGCGTACAACCGAGCTCTCCCTGTCCGATGGAGAGAGAGATGACCGTCAACGAGTTCCAGCTTCCGCGGTATATCCTGTCGTAGGTCTCCCGTGTAGGAACGAATCCGGAAAGCTCTCCGGAGAGGTCGCTGTCGAGACTGCGTCCGAAACCGAAACTCTCCACGTAGTCGTCCCACACTTCGAGGGCCTGTTTCGGGCTGTCGTAGCGGTTGTTGTCCAGCACGGCGCGGAACGCATAGCAGAAATAGGCGTTGCACGACATCTGAACCGCCTGCCGGAGGTTGACCGGCGAGTAGTGGTTGTGGCACTTCACGCCCTTGCCGATGGTGTATCCGCCATGGCAGGGATATTTCCGGGAGGGGGTGACGACCCCTTCCTGCAGGGCGATGAGACCGTTGACGAGCTTGAATGTCGAGCCGGGCGGATAGCGCGACATGACGCCTCGGTTGAAGAGCGGCCGGCGCGGATTGGCGAGCAGTTTCATGTAATTGTTGCCCCGGTCGCGGCCGACCAGTTCGTCGGGGTCGTAGCCCGGACTGCTGACCATGACGAGAATTTCTCCCGTTGCAGGCTCTATGGCGATGATGCTGCCCACCTTGCCCTCCATCAACTCTTCGCCGAGTGCCTGCAGACGGGCATCGAGCGATGTGGTGATGGCCGTACCGGGTATCGCTTGCAGGTCGGCCGCGCCGTCCATGTATGGGCCCTTTTCGATGCCGTGCACGTCCACGATGCTTACCTTCATCCCCTTTTCGCCGCGCAGCACCTCTTCGTAGGTGCGTTCTATGCCCGACATGCCGCGATAATCGCCGGTCTGATAGTAATCGTCGCGGGCTATCGTCGCCGCGTCCACCTCGCTGATATAACCGAGCAGGTTGCCCGCCATCTTGCGTGGATAGGAGCGCATGGTCCGGTAGACGGTATAGAAACCGGAGAATTCTCCTTCGTCGAAAAGTAGTTTGGCCTCAAGGCTCATCTGTTTGACGATGACCGAGGGGCGGCGACGCGAGTATCGGGCGGCCTTGTCGAGCTCGGATTTCAGCTTTTCGGGCGTAACGCCCGCGATGCGGGCCAGGGCGAGCGTGTCGAACTCGCCTACATCGCGCGGAATGGCCATCAGGTCGTAGGAGGCTATGCTGCGTACGAGCAGTTCGCCGTTGCGGTCGTACACCTCGCCGCGTGGCGGGTGCTGCACCTCTTTCCGCAGCACGTTGTTCTGGGCGGCCCTTTTGTATGAATCGTCGAGTACCTGTATCTGGAAAAGACGCAGGAGCAGGATGGCGAAGGCCACGATAACGAATAAGGAGATTATTTTCGCCCTGCGGTTCATCTGTTTTATTCTCTCTGTGCCGCTGCCGCGGACGGCATACGGTTTCTGATATTCTGTTCTCTTTCGTCCGGTTTCCGTATCATGTCTGGGAGCCGTGCGACCTGCCGGTCGGCAGGAGGCTGGCGGCGAACCAGACCAGAAGCGTGGTCGTTACGGTGCTGCCTGCTATTCTCAGTAAAGTGAATCCGAAGTATTTGAAGGTCATCGCTTCGAAAAGAAAGAAGACCGTACAGTGTACGGCGAGGGTCGCCGCCGCATAACGCAGCCATTTCGTGCGTCCCGTGTTGAGCGGCAACGGCATGAAACCCTCCCGGGCCGCATCCTTGCCGACGGTCAGGCTGAACAGTGCAGGGCGCAGGAATCCCGTAGCCGTGGCGGCTATGGTGTTGAGGCCGGCCATGCCCGACAGGAGATCGACCGACAAGCCGAGCGCGAAACTTAATATCAATAGCAGTGCTCTGTCGATATTCGCCGGCAACAGGATGATGCATCCGGCATACACCAGCGGATAGAGGTACGGCGATACGGTCAGGTTGTCGAACAGGAACACCTGCAGCAACACCGATACGATGAATATGAGTCCGTATTCCGCTATTTTGTGCATACCCTTTCGTTATTTCTTCTTTTTGTCGGCATCGGAGAAGTGTTCTCCCGCGAGGGTTTCGAGCTCTTCGTAGTCTGTGTATTTCACGAGCAGCACGTCGGACAGTGCGTTCATCTTCGCGCCGAGCCGTATCTTTATCACATGGTATATTCCGTCCGGCGATTCGCTCACGGAGGCTACCGTACCGATGAAACAGTCGGGCGGGAACCGCAGTGAATAGGCCGACAGTACCGTGTCTCCCCGTTTGACATCCGCGTAACGGGGGATGTCTACCATGGTCATCTCCCGCGGGTCGGTGCCGTCCCAATAGACCGAACCGAAATATTCGCTGCCCTTGAGGCGGCCACCTATGCTGAAACTGCCGTTGAGTACCGACATGCAGACTGCGTAATGGTCGGAGTGCCTGCGGACATAACCCGCGACGGCACCTTCCGGCGACAATACCGCCATGTTCTCTTCGATGCCGTCGGCGGTACCTTTATCTATCACGAAAAAGTTGTCCTGCCGCGCGATGGAGTTGCTGACGACCTTTGCAGTTCCGAAGAGATATTTCATTCCGTCCGTCCGGGCGGCCAGTGTATCGCCTGCGGGTATGGCGGCATGTAGTCTGGTCTCGGCTTCGGCGAGGCGTTCGAGCAGCACGGCGTTTTCGCGCCGCAGCGAAAAGTAGTCTCCCGCCGAGGCGAAGAAGCCCTCTATTCCCCCGGTCACCCGTGCGGCGCCGGCGAGCAGCGTGGCGCGGGTATAGCTGGTCGAATTGGCGTAATAGCTTATCGCCCCTGCTTCGAGCAATACGAAGAGGAATACCGCATAGTACCGTTTGAAAAAGCGTACGAGCCTGTACATCTTGGCCTGTTAAAGTGGCGCCTGCCGTTTCGGGAATGCGGCAGGCGTCGTGACTCTTCACTGGTGGAGTGTGGGGCGGCCGTGCCGTTTCCGTTCCGTCGGCCAGCGCCTGTCATTTCATGAGGAACGAGAACTGGTTGATGTTCTTCAGCGCGATTCCCGTACCGCGTACTACGGCGCGCAGCGGGTCTTCCGCGATGTTGAAATGGATGCCGTTCTTGGACGAGAAGCGTTTGTCGAGCCCCTTGATGAGGGCGCCGCCGCCGGCGAGGTAGATGCCGCTCTTCACGATGTCGGCATAGAGTTCCGGCGGAACCATCTCCAAGACCTTCATGATGGCTGCGTCTATCTTGAGGAGCGATTTCTCCAGCGCGTAGGCTATCTCCGTGTACGACAGGGTAACCGTCGTGGGGAGCGCCGTGAGGATGTTCGGGCCCGTTATCACGTAGTCGTCCGGAGCCTCTTCGAGTTCGGGTACGGCAGCGCCTATTGCCATCTTGATATTCTCCGCGGTGCGTTCGCCCACCCGGATGTTGTGCTGCTGGCGGATGTAGTTCTGGATTTCTTCGGTAAATACGTCTCCCGCCACGTCGATACTCTCGCTGCATACGATACCGCCCAGCGATATGCACGCTATCTCGGTCGTACCGCCGCCGATGTCGATGACCATGTGCCCTTCGGGTGCCTCCACGTTGAGGCCGGCACCGAGTGCGGCCGCCATCGGTTCGTATATCATGTACACCTCGCGGCCGCCGGCGTGTTCGGCCGATTCGCGGACGGTACGTATCTCTACGTTGGTCGAACCCGACGGGATACAAATCACCATCCGCAGCGACGGGCTGAAGAGGTGGCCGCTCATCTTGACCTTTTTTATCATGCCCCGCAGCATCAGTTCGGCCGCATTGAAATCAGCTATCACTCCGTCTTTGAGCGGTCGGATAGTCCGTATGTTCTGGTGTGTCTTGCCGTGCATCTGCTGGGCCTGCTCGCCGATGGCTACCACCTTGCCGGTGTGTATGTCCATGGCGATGATGGAGGGTTCGTCCACGACGACTTTGCCGTTATATAGAATAAGGGTATTGGCGGTTCCCAGGTCTATCGCCAACTCCTGTGTCAATGAAAATAGTCCCATTTGTCCGGTCTTTGTATTGTATTCCCTGCCTGATTTTACCGATTGGCATCTGATTCCCCAATCAATTTACAAATATACTAATCTTTTTCTTTCACCGGGGCGCGAAATGCCGTAATCGCTGTCCGGTCGTTAAAATAGGCTGCGGATACCGGTCGGAACGGGGGCGTGGACGGGGAATTTACAGGATGCCTTTTCCGCAGCGATACCAGGTCAGGGCAGCCCTTTCGAGCTCCTGCATGAAGACCTCCTTGCCATCGCAGTAGCCTTCGATATCGTCGGGAAACCGCCGGGCCAGGGACTTTTTCAGCTCTCCGTAGCGGTGTGCCGTCGCAGGGTGTGCGCGCAGATAATCCCTGACGGCGAGGTGTCGTTCGATGTCGCGGACATTGTTCCGGCCGAAGATGTGTACCTGGTGTGTCCTTTCGTCGCCGCCTTTGCGGTAGTAACGCCGGCCGGGAATGCCGAATTCGCCCATGCATTCGTAACCCAGCACCTCGAACGAGGCGTCGAACCGGTCGATGGCCTCTATACTTCTGACCGTCGGCATGATGTCGATGACGGGTTTGGCCGCGAGGCCCGGTACGGATGTACTGCCGATGTGGTAGATGGCCACGAGTTCGTTGCCGAGAATGCGTGCAATCGTCGCCGCCTCATGTTCGTAGGCGGCCGGCCATTCGGGATTGTAGGGTACGACGCGGATGTTCATCTGAGTTCGTTCTGTGTCGGACGTATGTCCTCCGGCGGGCAGCCCTTTTTCGGCGGGTGCCGTGGACGGAGGTTGGTTGTAGAGGTAGCGGTTTTCGCGGGAGGTGTGCGGTGGTCCGAAATGCTCTCCGGTTTTGGGGAACTCCTTGTCTGACGGTCGGCTGGAACGGCGGGTTGTAGCCGGGATTACCGCCCCTCGTCTTCGAGGCAGGAGGCCAGCGCCGCTGCAAGCGCTTCATATCGGTTCGGGCGCGGCAGGTCGGGACAGACGATTTCTCCCGAGGGGGCGAGCAGAATGTATCGGGGTATCGTGATATTCCTGTTTTGATAGACCTTTTGGGTGATGTCTTCCAGCAGGGATTGACCGGCCCGGATGTGCCACCCGGCGAGCGCATGTTTTTCGACGGCCTTCGTCCATCTGTCGGCTGTCTCCGGTTTGTCTATCGAAATATATACCAGTTGCAGGCCGTCGTACCGGGCGGTTATTTCGTGCAGTTGTTCGGTAAACCGGAACTGCTGTCGGCAGGGGATGCACCAGCTCGCCCAAAGGTCTATCAGGCAGTAGCGGCCGCAGAGGCCGGGTAGCGAGACTATCTCGGCGAGGGTTTCGATTTCGTCCGTGACGTAACGGATTTCTCCGTCGTCTCGTGCGTGTTCCGTTGCTCGCCCTTTGCGCTGCCGTTCGAGCGAGGTGATGATGGCGGCGGATTCGGAACCGGGCGCTATCTTTTCCATATATGCCAGCAGCGCGGGAATGTCGAGCGGTTCATAGCCGAACAGGGTGGAGGAAAAATCGTATTCAGCCAGAATAGCCGAGAAAAATTCCGGAATTTGGACGGCTGCGGGTGCTAGCAGATAGTGTTTGTAGGGGCCGAACGCAGCGGTCGGATAGCCTGTTCCGAGCAGCTCCTGTTCTGTTATCGGCAATTGTTCGTACATGTGCCTGTATTTGTCGCGGATATAGTAACTGCCGAGGTAGAGTCGGAGACTGTATATGTCGTCGTATTGGGTTATTTGACCGTAAAGCTTGCCGATGAGCGCGTTGACTTGGCGCATCTGTGTTTCTGAAAGCGTTTTATTGAGGGAAAGTGCATTCAGCGTGTTGAGCAGAACGCTGTACTGGTATTGTGTAATGTCGCGTCGAAGCGTCTCCGCAAAACGGGCTGTTACGGCTCCGGAGGTTGCGAGACTGTCGAGTTCCCTTTCCGTAATGACGACGAATCGGTCGGCGAAAACCTCTGTGAACGAAGTGTAGTCTTCACAGGTGAGAGCAGCTTCTTGTACGGCAGCGATGAAAGGTGCCGTGCTGTTCCAGTACGTATCGTAGTAGCGGTGGCCGGCAGCGTTCGTGCCGGAGAAATCGAATCCGTAATCGGAGAGCGTCAGTACGACACTGTCTCCTGGAAATAGCAGCAGAAAACAGCGCTGTCCGTATCCGGAGGCCAACTGCAGAAAACTGAAGTCCGTTACTTCAAGGTCATAGGCAAGAGTTTGTCCGGGCGTCAGCGTGAATTCCCGGAGGGCGTGGTGGAAAGGCTGGAACGCCCCGTCGACGGTGCCGAATAGTTTGATGGTCGTCTCCTTTTCGGCCGCGAGGAAGATGCGTGCCGGTTGGCCCTTGCATGTACCGGCTGCGAGAAGCAGCGCCAGGCAGGCAGCGAAGATTGATGTTCTCATAAGAAAACGGGCGGTGATACGTTTTGGTTACATGCTGCAAATGTATCCGTTCCGTTGTCGGAAAGCAACAGAATAGAGCGATATTTGTATTCTCCCGGGCGGGAATATCCGACATCTCGTGGATATTTGGTCCGATTGTGGCAAATAAACGTTAAATTGCAGTGCGTATGCCGGTCGTTTGCGGGAAGTGCGGGGCCGGGGCCCGTTTCCTGTCGGCGGCATCTGTTTTGCACCGTCGTTCGGTCCGCATGGCCGCAGCGGTATGCGGAAGCGACAACGGATTGGAATGGACATGTAAAGAGTGATGATATGTTGAGGTTCGATTATGGAATGGCGGCGGCCGGTATTCCGGTTTCCGCCATCGAAGCGCTCGGCCGGCGTGCCGGGGAGTGCAACCGGATGCTGGAAGAGGGTACCGGCGCCGGTGCCGATTTTCTGGGGTGGGTTTCGCTGCCCTCTTCGGTGACGGAGACGGAGCTGCGCCGGGTGAAGGATGCGGCGGAAAAGTTGCGTGCCGTGGCGGATGTGGTTGTCGTGGTAGGCATAGGCGGTTCGTATCTCGGCGCGCGGGCGGTGCTCGAAGCGCTCGGCAATCCGTTCGCCTGTCTGCGGCGGGAACGTTCGGGGCCGGATGTGGTCTTTGCCGGACAGAATATCAGCGAAGATTATCTGTATGATTTGCTGGAAGCCTTGCAGGGGCGTTCGGTCGGGGTAATCGTCATCTCCAAGTCGGGGACGACCACCGAACCGGCGATAGCCTTCCGTATCCTTCGCGGCGAGCTCGAAAGACGTTACGGAAAGGCCGGGGCGCGGGAGCGCATCGTCGCGGTGACGGACCGTTCCAGAGGAGCTTTGAAAGGACTGGCCGACCGGGAGGGGTATGCGACCTTCGTTATCCCGGACGATGTGGGGGGGCGTTATTCCGTCCTGACCCCCGTGGGGCTGCTGCCGCTGGCTGCGGCGGGTGTCGACATCGGTGCATTGGTCGCCGGGGCTCGGGAGATGGAGGCGGCGACGGCTGCCGGCGTGCCGTTCGGAAGGAACCCGGCGGAGCAGTATGCGGCGGCACGCAACGTGCTTTACGGAGCCGGATACAGGGTGGAGATACTCGGCAGTTACGAACCGTCGCTCCATTATGTCGGGGAGTGGTGGAAGCAGCTGTTCGGCGAGAGCGAGGGCAAGGAGGGAAAGGGTATCTTCCCGGCTTCCGTTACCCTGACCGCCGACCTGCACTCCATGGGACAATATATTCAGGAGGGGGAGAGAATGTTGTTCGAGACGGTCGTTTCGGTCGCTTCGCCGCTTCACGAGGTGCGGATAGGGGCCGGCGGAGACGAGGACGGACTCGGCTTTCTGGCCGGCCGGCGTTTGAGCGAGGTGAACCGCATGGCCGAAGCGGGCGTTGCCCTGGCCCATTGCGACGGCGGGGTGCCCAACCTGCGGGTGGACATCGACCGGGTAGATGCCTATGGTGTCGGAGGACTGCTCTATTTCTTCGAGCGGGCTTGCGGAATAAGCGGTTACCTGCTCGGTGTCAATCCGTTCGACCAGCCGGGCGTGGAGGCTTATAAGAGGAATATGTATGCCTTGCTCGACAAGCCGGGTTACGAAAAGGAGGGGCGTCGGCTCCGCGAACGGTTGAAAGAGCGGTAGTCTCTTTTTTCCGGATATCGGATTGATAAGGGCGTATCTGCGGGTTTCCGTCCCGCTACCGATACGCCCTTATCAATCCGGCATTTTGCTTTCAGGATTTTCCTGCTCGGCGGCATTTGTGCGGTACCGTCTTCTCAATGCTGTTTTGCGGCATCTTCTTTTCCTGTTTCATCTTTTTCTGTGTCCGTTCGTCCCGGCCTCTTCTGGCCGGCTCCCTTTTCGGTGCTTTCTTTCCCTGTATCGGCTGCCGTGCCCGGAAGGAACCGTCGAAGGATGTTCGCCGCTCCGTTCCGGATACATGTGTCCTGTGTTGTTGATAAAAAGTAAAATTTATTTTGCTAAATGTAAAATATATTTTACATTTGCAGTGTAGTGTTGTATGTACCTGTACAAGTACGGGAAGAAAGTATTATCTAAAATTGATGTTTGTTATGAAAAAGGATTTCTTGTTTCCGCATGCGTGGCGGGTACCGGGATGGATACTGACCGCCCTGTTCGGTGCGGCCGGTCTTGCGTGGAGTATCGATTTTGTTGTATGGTATACGCCGGACGGTAAAATGCAGCAGGTCTCGGACCTGTTGGGAGGATGGATAGACGAGGTCATCGTCATCGGACTGATGGCCGGACTGTTGCTGGTCGCCTTTTCGCGCGAGCGCGACGAGGATGAATATACGACGCGTTTGCGGGCTTCGTCGCTCGTGTGGGCCGTATTGGCCGATAGTCTTTTCGTGCTTCTTGCGACCTGTTTCCTGTATGAATTCGCCTACCTTTACGCTCTTTTCCTGCAACTTTTTCTGCTGCTCGTACTGTACATCGTCAAATTCAGGACAGCGGTATGGCGGGCGAAACGGGAGGCCCGGAAGACAGGTATCTGATGTTTAAGGCAGTTGAAAGAGAGTTGAAGGAGATGAAAAACAGCATTAAAGTGCAGAGGGCCATGCACGACATGACCCAGCAGGAGCTTGCCGACCGGGTGGGAGTGAGCCGACAGACCATCAATGCGGTCGAACTCGGCAAGTACGTTCCGTCGGCCGTCCTCGCCATGAAGATTGCGGCGGCGTTCGGACGGCGCGTGGAGGAGGTCTTCACGCTCGAAGAGGAGGATTGAGGCGTCCCCGTACAGGTTGCCGGACGGTCATCGGGAAAACCTTCGGTCTGCTTTGGGACGGTCGGGAACGGGACATGCCGCATCTGAAAGTGCGGCATGTCCCGTCGTGTGTTGATTGCCGGCGAATTGCCGGGGTTGGCGGATTCGGGTTATTGTACATGTAGGTCTAAAATACCTTCGAACGAACCGGTCACTTTATAGCCGGCGTCGCTGGTGAAATCGAAGGCGATGTCATACTCTTCGCCGTTCCGGGTCACGGTTATCGTACCACCGGTGATGCAGGCATCGCCCGTCACGGTATCGTTTTCCATGCGGATGTACCAGGTGCCGCTCGGAAACTTCGGGTGGGAGAATCCTGCACGGCCGCACATGATATCTCGTGAAACGAATTGGTATGCACTATCTTCTATGTCTGCCGTAGTGACTGTATAAGTACCCTCCGGAAGGATGTAAATGTTGTCGTCATTTTTTTCTATGGGGTCTGTGTATAATTTCATGTGGAGGCGATTGCCAGTGCCGATAAACATTTGCGACGAGGTCAACGTAATGCCTTCATCCCACAATTTCAACTCCCACAGTGTGTATGGTTGATGCCTCAACTCGTCATTCGGATAGACAGCTATTCGGCTTTGGGTGAGCACTCCGAAGTCGACATCCTCTTCAAGCGTACTGAGAAATTCGGGCTTGCCCTCCTGCGTCACGGGAATCTCGAACGGGCCGATACCTTCGACGTCAGTAGTGACAATCACGCGCGCTGTCCGCGGAGCGGAGTTCTCATTTTTTTTGTCGTTGGCATTGATGCTAATATTATGGATACCACTGTCTTCGTCTTTGAAGGGGTTTACTGTTAACCAATCTTTTTCTTTTTCGTTATCGTATGAGACCCGGACATTCCAATCGAGATTGACAGGAACGACATTGATTGTATAACGTTTTCGGCCGAGATAGTCGATAACGAACCCTTCCTCCGGTACGTCGCCGTCGTTGTAAGTCATCGTCAGCGACGGCGGCAGCACCTTGGCCTCTTGTGTCACGCGGATGGCCTTCGGGCCTGCCGACTCCACACTCGGCGTCAGGGTGACGTTCGCCGAACGTTCCGCCGTGTCGGGGTTGTCCTGCACCGTGACGGTCAGCGTCGTCTCCCCTTCGGCACCTTCCGTCGCAGAGAGGGTTATCCACTCTTTGGCGGCGTCCTCCACTGCGGCGCTCCAGGTAATCCCCTCGCCCGAAGCGGTCACCTTCACGCTCTGGCCTGCGGCACCCTCGGCCTCGAAAGTCAGTGCCGCCGGGTCCACCGTCAGCGAATAGACCTCCGGAGTCTCCGAACCGGCCTGCGTGACGGTTACGCTCTTGGCCTTCACGTCGTCGTTGTTCACGGGCTTGACGGCGATGGATGCGGTACGCTTCTCGGCGGTCGGATTTTTGGCTACCGAAACCAGCAGTTTTCCGGCCGTTCCGTCGTCTACGGTAATCCAGTCGGCCGACGAGGGAACGGTATATTCCCACTCCACGCCGGTAGCGGTCACGGTAATCTCCTGCGGAGTCGTATCCTCCGCCCCGAAGGTGAGCGACGAGGGGGATACTTCGAGCGATGCGGTGGTTGACTCACCGTCGGTCGGCTTGCATGCAACGGCGAGCAGGCAGGCCGCTGCAATGAACAATATTTTTTTCATGTCGTTTTTGTTTTTACATATTTACGTAAGGCTACGGCCGTTCCGGTAAGGATGCCGCTGCCCTCGTCGTCATACATTATATTATTTCGCGAGGGGCGGAGCGATGTACCAACTGACATAGGTAGTGCCTCCTGCCGATGCTATGGGCGTGGAACCGATGAGGTATTTGCCGTCGGGCGTTACATAATCGATGAAACCGGTATCGGAGATGATAATGCCATAGGTGTCATAGACCCAGTCGGCCATGCTGCCGAGGTCGGTACCCGTATTCAAGTCATATACATGACAGGAGGTGATACCCAGGCTGCCGATGCCGATGAAGGCGATGCCATCGTCGGTCACGTGCAGACCGGTAGACTCGCCGTAGTCACTGACGATAGTGGTCGTCTCGGTCTCGGTGTTGTAGAAAGCCGCTGTCTGGGAGGTAACGAAACTTATCCGGTCTTCGGACGGCTCTTCAGTACGGTACGAAGTGGCAATCCACTTGCCGTTGGGGCTGATTTTGGTATTATTGGCAGTGCAGATGCAGCCGTAGACCTTATGGGTTGTGTACTCGGTGCCGTCGCCCATCTGCATGGTGATTTCGGTGACTTCCCTGACGTCTTCGCCGACCCACTTCGGCTGTGCGGTATTTTCGCCGTCATTTACCCAATAGAGCATGCCGAAATCGGAGTTCTCCCACGAGGTACCGTAGATGATTTCGCCGTTTGCGGAGATGCCGCGGGCCATACCGCCGTACCACGGCTCCTCATTGCGATAGTTCAGTTCGGGCCAGGGGAGTTCGTGCGGTACACCGTCTATCCACAGCAATGCTTTGCCGGGGGTAGGGTCCTCAAACACTTTACCGTTTATCGCATATCCCACCCAGTATTTACCATCGGCCGAAATATTACTGATTGTCGGTTTGCCGGTAAAGCCTGCCGGGGACTCGGGATGGGTGATGTTGCCCTCCGTATCGATGACAATCATGCCGCCGTTGGAACCGTCATGGATGAAGAGCTGGCCCTGGTCGGAGATGCACATGTTGTCTGTCATGTAATAGACTGCCTCGGGGAAAGGGCCGAACTCATAGACTTCCCCCGTTTCGAGGTCGGTGATGACGGGCGAATACTGCCAAGAGTCGTCCGGCGCGATAGAAGGAACGAATCCGCCCACGTATTTGCCGTTGGGCGACATGGCACCTCCCGACTGATAATTTAACATCTGGCGGTAACGGGCGAACGCGCTGTCCTTCGGAAGCTGGTTCACTGTTATCGTCTGCAAAGCCTGCCCCGCGGCGATAGTAACGGCGGTACTGCGTTCGGCACCAGTGTCGTTGTCATCGACGGTCAGGGTAAGAATCTTGCCGTCTTCACTCTTCTCCACTTTGACCCATGTGGCATCGGGAGTGGCTTCGTATGCAGCGGGCGAAGTCCTGACAGTGATTTCGAGCGGCTGGTTGCCCTCGCCGAGGAACGAGCAGGCCACCTGACTCAGATTGACGTAATGGAACGTCTCTTCCGTTTTGGCACATCCTCCTAACAAGGAGAGTGTCAGTATCGCCGCGGCGATACCCATAGTGAAAAGTTTTTTCATGGTGTCGGTAGTTTTTTGATTTCGTAAAGGGAAAAGCCTTTTGAAACTTCCATCCTTCATGGACAAATATAGAAATAAAAATATATAATAATTTATGCGCGTTAATAATATTGCATAAAAATTTTTAACACACACTTATATAACTAATTTAATATTGTATTAGATATATGCGTTAATTACCACAACAAATCACACGGTATTTTACATTCCATATGTAGGTAAAAAGCAAGCCGGTCTCTGAACGAGGCCGGCCGAAGCGGCTGCCGACCTATCGTTTACGGAAAGACGGCACCTGCGGAACGTCCTCCGATTCCCATGCTGGCAGCCTTCCTAAGCGCCCTTCGGACGGCCCGGCGACACTGGACCTCGGCGGAGGAATCGAACGCCACGTATGTTTCGCCGCTGCGTATGACCGTCATCACCCTCTGCCAATACAGGCCACGCCCTTGCCAGAAAAAATTCCGGTCCATGCAACAAAACGAAACTTCCGTGCATCTATAATCGAAAATAACCGAAACCGACACGACCTATGGGCAAAACGACTTTCATCACCCTGCTTGCAGGGCTGTTCCTGCTGCACGCACCCACGACGCAGGCGCAGGACCCGAAAAGTACCGCGGCGCAAACTTCACGATAGAGACGGGAGGATTCGTCGGCGCCGACAAATTCCGGGTAAGAGGATTTCATCCGTTCTCCTTTACGGGCGACTACACCTTCGACAGGCACTGGTTTCTCGGTCTCGGCTTCTCGTCCGCCATTTACTATCCGGCCGCGAAGACGACAGACGAATCACCCTGCCGCTTTTCGTCCGGACGCGATACGCTTTCCTGACCTCACGCATCACCCCCTACTTTCAACTCGACCTCGGCATACCGATTTTTTTAGGAGGAGCTACCGTTTGCCATTTCCCCGACTACACGGGCCGCCCCATCACGTACGGACAGCCTACCTGGTTTTACTGCTGCCCGGAAGCGGGTGTGTCGTTCCGCCTGCGAAAACGCCGGGCCCTTCATCTCGGCCTCGGCGTCATGATAAACTACGGAGAATTCTACAGGGACTATGGAATCAACGGCCGGCCCGTGCACGAATCCTCCGAGCTGACCGCCTCGCTCTCCTTCACCGCGGGCTTCACCTTCTAACCGCAACGGAGAAGCGCTCCGAGCACCTGCCCCAGCCGTCTCTCCCTGTCGGTGAGGCGGCGGCAGCCGGAAAATCCTCCGGACAGGACGACCGCCACCCGCCGGAACGGAAACCACAGCCCGAAAACAGGCCGTGCAGGAAGAGGTACGGCAACCGCTCCCGTCACTGTTCCTTCTCCTCTTCGCCGAGCGCTTCGGCCACCTCCTTTTCCGCCTTGCGGAGCCGCCCGCGGCAGAAGCGGATGAGTTCGCCTGCCCGGCGTACCTGTCCGGCCAGCGCATCGATATCGGGGTTGGCCTCGTTCATCTTCGCCAGAATCGCCTCGATTTCAGCCATTGCTTCGGCGTATGTCATTTCACTCTTTCCCATAATTATCGGTCACTTTTGCAGTCACTCTACCCTTGTATAACGTAATATCGAGATTCTCTCCCGGAACCGCATCGGCGGCGTCGGTCAGAGCCCGGCCGGCGGTACGCACCACCGCGAAGCCGCGGGCCAGGATGTTGCGCGGGTCGGCAGCCGAAACAAGCTGCCGTGCCTGAAGCAAACGGGCCTCCCCGCTCGCTACGGCCCGACCGGCACCCTCTTCCAGGCGTTCCCGGAGTTCATCGAGCCGAAGACCCTTCATCTGCAGCACTCTGCGTGCACCGGCAGCAAGGCCGTCGGCAAGGGTCCGCAAACGCCACTCCATCCGCAGACGGGCCCCCGATACCCGCTCGCGCAGCAGGGCGCCGCACATCTGCACATCCTTCCCCTCCCGGTCAAGGATTCGACGGGCACAACTGCGTATCTCGTCACCGAGTCCCTCCAGACGGGCATCGAACCCTGCCGCACGGTCGGCCAGAAAGGCCGCCACCGCCGTCGGCGTCTTCAGCGAAAGGGCGGCGACCATATCCACGACGCTCTGGTCCTTGTCGTGTCCCAATCCGGCGATAACGGGCAGCGGGAACTGCGCAATATGGAAACTGAGCAGATAGGAGTTCAAAAAGCTCAAATCGCTCTGCGAACCGCCTCCCCTGATTATCACCGCCGCATCGAACTCTTCCGCCCGGTCGGCCACCGCATCCAACGCCCCGATTATCGACGTCTCGGCCCCGTGCCCCTGCATGACGGCGCCGAAAAGCGTCACATCAAAACGGTAGGGCGACGCACCGAGCTCCTTCATGAAGTCCTGATAACCGGCAGCCTGCGGGGAGGAGACGACCGCAATGCGCTGGGGTACTTCCGGAATACCAAGCTCGCGGTTCAGGTCGAACACACCATCCTCCCGGAGCTGGGCGATGGTCTGCATGCGCTGCCGGGCCAGGTCACCGAGCGTATAGAGCGGGTCGATATCCACTATTCGCAGCGACAGACCGTACAATTCGTGGTAGGTCACCGTCACATGGAGCAGCACCTTCATCCCGACAGCCAGCTCCTCCCCCGTCGCCCCGCGGAAATAAGAGGAGAGCATACCGTACTGTCCGGCCCAGATGACGGCCTGCACCTGCGCCTGCGGCACGCCGTTGCGGCCGCCCTTCTCCACCAACTGCAGGTAACAGTGCCCGGAACGGGCATTCACCTTCAGTTCGCCTATTTCGGCGGTTATCCACACCGGCGCGGCGAATCCGCGGCAAAGCGTCTCCCGGATACGCTCCTGCAACTGCGACAACGTCATATACGAATCGACCGCCATATCAACTATCCTTTCTTTTTACTTAATACCCATATTGCAGGCAGACGACACCCGACATCCTTCCAAACGGGCTCCGGTGCCGGTACCCTGCCCCGCACCCTCCTACCGGAGCAGGGGCAGGCTATGCAGCAGGTTCCGCAGCCGGATGGCCGTACGGGGCATCGGTTCGGCTACGGTCAGTCCGACCAGCTCCTTCTCTTTCGCGACAGCATCGACAACCCGGACGACCTGTTCCATCGACATGCCGCCGGGGTCGGTTCCCACCGCTGCGACGATTTCGGCCGGGTCGAGGACATCCAAATCCAAATGCACGACCACTTTCGAGCAGCCACACAAATCCAGCCAACGGCGCACTGCATCGCTGTTGTCAGTTATCTCCTCTTTCGATACCTGGGCGATGCCGTACATCCGCTGACGCACCTTAATCTCATCCCGCTCCCAGTTCCGCAACCCCACATAGAGGATTTGCGAAGGGGAGAACCGGGCGGGCAGCAGGGAAGCAATCCGTTGCTCGCCGTCCCCCATGCAGGCCGCGACGGCCATCGCATGATAGCCCTGATAGACATCGCCGGGCCATGTGAGGTCGGGATGGGCATCAATCCACACCATCGCCACGTCGCCCCCGTACCGTGCCGCCAGATAGGTGAACGGTACCACGCTGACGGAACACTCCCCTCCCAGCGTAACAATCCGGTCGGGAGCCGCGGCCCGCAACATCGCCAGCGCCGCCTGCGTCTGGCGGAAGATGATATCGCGGTCGATAACGCCGTCCTGTACCGTGCGGGCTGTCATGGCGGTATCCACCGGAACGGTCAGCGTCTCCCCCTCGGCTGCCGGAGCGAGAAAATCCAGCAGCCGGGCCCCCAGATAGTATCCCCGCGCAGCATCGGCCGGGTCTTTCACTTCCGGCACCAGCCGGACAATATCGGCTCCCTGCCACTGCGGATAGATGAGCCGAACGGTTTTCATCTCTTTCCTCATACGTTTGCTACACTTCTCTACGACCTGCCGAACCGAAAGAGTTCCGTCCGACACGGCCCGGTCTTTCTCTTTTTTCCCGGCAATTACCGCACCCACAGGGCATAATCGGCCTTGCGGGGCTGCGCCTCAGGTAAGGCTCCCGGCAGGGGATAACCGAGAATACAGTGTCCGATACCTTCGTAATCGCCTTCAATGCCCCACACCTTCAGCAGTGCCTTTCCTTCCGGCGAATCGAACACCTCCCTGGCCCGATGAATCCAACAGCTTCCCAATCCCACGGCATGAGCCGCATTCAACAGGTTGCCCATCACCAACGAACCGTCGTACAGGTAGGTGGGCCGGCTACGGTCCGCCAATACCACGAGCACTACCGGAGCACCGTAGAAGGGGTCGGAAGCACTCCCCATCACGGCCGCATTGAGCGCTGAAAGATGATCGCGCACGGTCCTGTCCGTCACGGCCACGATACGGGGCGACTGCATCCCCCTGCCCGTCGGGGCATAGGTACCTGCCTCGATTATCTGCCCGATTAACTCCTCCGCCGGCATCCGGTCGGGGTCGTATCCCCGGATGCTGCGGCGTGTTTTCAAACTGTCCAACACCACATTCATAACCAATTCCGTTTTTACTGTTTTCCATACCGTTTCCGGCCGGCCGTTCCGCCTGCGGCCCATCCTTTCAAAGATACGGATAAGCCGAGAGCAAAGGCAAACCGGAGTTTGCCTTTTGCCGAGGCGGAGTATCTAAGACGTAGTCAAAGGTACGAAATAATCGGGCCAAGCCCTCCGCCGGCCGCTCCGAAACTGCACATCTCCGAACGGCCGCGAGGGAACCCCGGTCGGGAGCTCCCTCGCTTACCGTGCGGTCCCGGCGCTAACCGAGGAATCCGAGCAGGATACCCGCAGCCACCGCACTGCCAATCACGCCGGCCACATTCGGCCCCATGGCGTGCATGAGCAGGTGATTGTTCTTGTCGTACTTCAACCCTATCTCCTGCGAAACGCGAGCCGCATCGGGCACTGCCGAAACGCCGGCATTGCCGATGAGCGGGTTGATTTTGTTTCCCTCCTTAAGGAACAGGTTGAGGAACTTGACGAACAGGACTCCGCCGAAAGTGGCGATGATGAACGAAGCCGCACCGATTGCGAAAACGAGCAGCGACTTCTCCGTCAGGAAAGTCGTGGCCTGTGTCGAAGCACCCACGGTCAATCCGATGAGTATCGTCACGATATCGATGAGCGGTCCCCCGGCCGTCGTGGCAAGGCGTTTGGTAACGCCGCTCTCCTTCAACAGGTTTCCCAGAAAGAGCATGCCGAGCAGGGGCAGACCGGAGGGAACGAGGAAACAGGTGAGCAGAAGACCGATTATCGGGAACATGATTTTCTCGCTCTTGGAGATGGGCCTGGGCGGCCGCATCCGGATAAGACGCTCCTTTTTGGTTGTGCACAACTTCATTATCCACGGCTGGAGTACCGGCACGAGGGCCATGTAAGAATAGGCCGCTATGGCGATGGAACCCATCATGTCCGGAGCGAGCCGGCTCGAAAGGAAGATGGCTGTGGGACCGTCGGCACCGCCGATGATGCCTATCGCACCGGCCTCGGCCGCCGTAAATCCGAAAGCGAGCGACACGACGTATGCACCGAAGATACCGAGCTGCGCCGCTGCACCTATCGTCATCAGCTTCGGATTCGATATGAGAGCCGAAAAGTCGGTCATCGCTCCGATACCGAGAAAAATCAGCGGCGGATAGATGCCGTTCTTCACCCCGAAGTAGAGGTAATTGAGCACCGACCCTTCTTCGTAGACGCCAATCTGCATTCCGTCGTGGAACGGAATATTGCCGATAAGAATACCGAAACCGATGGGGACGAGCAGCATCGGCTCCATCTTGTGCTTGATACCGAGATAGAGGAAAAACAGGCCCACCGCAATCATGACGATATGCCCCCACGTTGCGTTGGCGAAACCCGTTATACTCCAGAACTCGCGCAGGTTCTGCCCGATGAAAGCCCCGAACCCGCTTTCCAGAAACATGGTCATAAGGCTATCCGATGGTTATTAATACATCCCCTTCCATCACGGAATCGCCTGCCCGCTTCACGATGCTCTTCACCACACCGCTCTTGTTGGCGTCGATGTTGTTCTCCATCTTCATGGCCTCGAGTATCATCACTGTCTGCCCTTCCTTTACGGTATCGCCCTCCTTTACCCGGAGTTCGAGCACCGTACCGGGCAGCGGGCTCCGTAACTGCGTTTCGCTGCCGCCGGCAGGCGGTGCGCTGGCAATCTTCACGGGAGCGGCCTGGGGCGTCGCCTGGTAGGTCGCCGGAGCCACCTGCACCGGTTTAACCGGCTTCGGACCGCCGAGGTCGTTCTCTATCTCCACTTTATAGGGGGTACCGTTCACCGACACGGCCGCAATACCGTCCTGGACACTCTCCACGGCAACCTTGTACGCATTGCCGTTTATCTTGAATTTATACTCTTTCATATAGGTATGCTATCTGTTTTTTCTCTGGGGTAATTCGGTTATGCCGTGTATCTTGGAGTTCCACGGCGAATACATCCTGTTCACATGGTTGATGGTGATGACCGTCGATTCGTGTACATGCAGGTCTTCCTGATAGAGCTTGAGCGCAAGTCCGATAGCCGCCATCTCCTCTCCGGTATAGCCGCCGTCCCGGGCCTGCTTTCCCACTACGGGTTCGCCGCCCTCCTTGACCGACTTCCGGTTGGCCCTCCTGACCATCACCATGCCGATTACCTTGAAAACCAGGAAAATGGCCACCAAGGCGAGAAACACCACGCTCATGGCCGTCAGCGACATGACCGCGCCCGTTTCGTCCCGCTGGCGGAAGACTTCGTGCCGCGGCACCTCCTCGTTCACTTCGTTGGTCGCCAACGGAGTGGTCTTCAGCATCGCCTGCGGCTGGTATTTCAACCGTGCGGCGACAGCATCGAGATAGGCATCGCCCCGCAGCGCACGCCGTTCGGCCCGGGTGAATTCGGGAAAAACCTTGGACTCTATCTCCTCGTGACCGAGGATGCCCCACGCTACATCCGGCACCGGCGTATAATTCTCCGGGAATTTGAATACGCTGATGATATCCTTACCGTTGGCATTGTAGAGTATCACCATGTCCACAGGCTCGTCGCCAAGCGTGAAATTGGTGTAGAAAGTTCCCTTCGTATCGGTACCTTCGCAGAAAAAGAGCCTGTACCCCAGCGGTTCGATACTCGTCGCAGGATTGTTGCGCGGGATATAGTACTTCTTGATGAGTTTGTTGCCATCCGCATCGTAACGGTCGGCATACCGGATTCCCAGATAACAGCCGCCCACATTGACACGTTCATAACCGGTATTGAAGAGCTCCACCCACGACTCCCGGACACCGTAATCGTCCACGATGTCGTTCTCGTTGAGCACGAGCACTTCGTTTATTCTCACATTAAGCACGCCCTGCGCCGACACTCCGAGGCCGCAAAGCGCCATAACGACCAACAGACAAAATTTCCTCATAAGCCTAAAGCGGTATGTTGGAGTGTTTCTTGGCCGGGTTCGTGAGACGTTTGGTCGCCAACGACTGCAATGCACGGATGATACGGAAACGCGTATTGCGCGGCTCTATCACGTCGTCTATATAGCCGTACTTGGCCGCATTGTAGGGGTTCGAGAACTTCTGGCGGTACTCCTCCTCCTTTTCGGCGATGAAGGCAGCCTTCTGCGCCGGGTCTTCGATTTTGGCGATTTCGCGGGCGAAAAGCACCTCGACGGCACCGCTGGCACCCATCACGGCTATCTCGGCACTCGGCCAGGCATAGTTGATGTCGCCGCGAATATGTTTGGAGGACATCACGATATAAGCCCCGCCATAAGACTTGCGCAGCGTAACGGTCACTTTGGGTACCGTCGCCTCGCAGTAGGCGAAGAGCAGCTTGGCCCCGTGCGTAATGACGCCGCCGTACTCCTGACCCGTACCCGGCAGGAAGCCCGGAACGTCCACCAGCGTCACGAGCGGTATGTTGAACGCATCACAGAAGCGTACGAAACGGGCCGCCTTGCGCGAAGCGTTGATATCGAGCACACCGGCCATGTACTTGGGCTGGTTGGCGATGATGCCCACACTCTGGCCGTTGAAGCGGGCGAAACAGGTGATGACATTCTTGGCGAACGACTCGTGTACCTCGAGAAAATCGCCGTTATCGACGATGGCGCGTATCACCTCGTACATGTCGTAAGGCTTGTTGGGACTGTCGGGAATTATCTCGTTGAGCGAATCTTCCAGCCGGCTGATGGAGTCGGTACAGGGCGCCAGGGGCGCATCCTCCATGTTGTTCTGCGGGATATAAGAGATGAGTTTGCGGATGAGTTCCATCGCCTCCTCTTCGGTCGAAGCGGCGAAATCGGCCACACCCGACTTGCTGGTGTGCACCGAAGCACCGCCGAGTTGCTCCTGCGTCACATCCTCGCCCGTCACGGTCTTCACTACGGCCGGACCGGTAAGGAACATGTAGCTCGTATCGCGTTTCATAATCGTGAAGTCGGTCAGCGCCGGCGAATAGACCGCCCCGCCGGCACACGGGCCGAGAATGACCGAAATCTGGGGTATGACGCCCGAAGCCATCACGTTGCGCTGAAATATCTCGGCATAGCCGGCCAGCGCGTTCACCCCCTCCTGGATGCGTGCACCACCCGAGTCGTTGAGGCCGATACAGGGAGCTCCCGCCCGCATGGCCATGTCCATCACCTTGCATATCTTCTCGGACATCGTCTTGGACAACGAACCGCCCGATACGGTGAAATCCTGTGCGAAGATATAGACCAGCCGGCCGTCGATGGTCCCGTAACCGGTTACCACGCCGTCGCCGTACGTATGGCTCTTCTCCATGCCGAAGTCGTAACAACGATGCGTCACGAACATGTCGAACTCCTCGAAACTGCCCTCATCCAAAAGCATCTGTATCCTTTCGCGGGCCGTGTACTTTCCCTTCGCATGCTGCGCGTCTATCCTTTTCTGACCGCCACCCAGCCTTGCTTCCTCGCGCAACTCTATCAACTGCGCGACCTTGTTCTGATTATCGCTCATATGTTTTCCAACTAAATTATTATCGTTCGTTATCGCCTGCACCCGCAGGGCCCGGCAGAAAGCCGCCAAAGAACGGCGCCCTGCGACTGCGGGGCGCCGTCACATGCTGCGGTATCATTTCCCGTTCTTGTCCTCGCAGAGCTCCGTCAGGACACCGCCGGTAGACTTGGGATGCAGAAAGGCTATCGTCAGCCCCTCGGCCCCGCGGCGCGGCGTCTTGTCGATAAGGCGTACGCCTTTGCTTTCTGCCTCGGCAAGCGCCTCCTCGATGTTTTCCACCGCATACGCCACATGATGCACTCCCTCGCCCCGGTTGGCGATAAACTTGGCGATGGTGCTCTCCTCGCTCGTCGGTTCGAGCAGTTCTATCTTGGTCTGGCCGACTTTGAAAAATGCAGTCTTCACCTTTTGGTCGGCAACTTCCTCAATACTGTAACACTTGAAACCCAAAATGTTTTCCCAGAAAGGTATCGCCTCTTCCAGACTCTTCACGGCGATTCCGAGATGTTCGATATGAGAAATTTTCATCTCTTTGATATTTTTGGTTTAACTGAATTGACACGCTTGTCGGCGGTCGGAAAATCCCAAACGTTACAAAGATAATCTTTCTTTTCAGATGCCGGAAACAAACCCGCGATTTTTTCCCGCGCCACAGCAGCACGGCGTACCTCCGAACCATCCCTCCCCTGTGCGGCCTCCGGCCCGGCCGGTTCGTAAAAACGCACCGCCGCTCTACAACAGACTCCGGTAAACGGCCGTCAGGTTGGATGCAATGACCGGTTCGCGGAAATTGCGGGCATAGGCTGCACCGCGCGCGCGCATCCCGTCGGCCGCCGCCCGGTCGCCGAGCACGGTCTCCAGCGCATGGAGCATCTCGTCCGTACTCTCCGGCTCCACGTAGATGCAGGCATCGCCACCCGTTTCCGGAAACACTCCGCCACGGGTGGTAATGACGGGCACACGCGAATTCAGCGCCTCGAGAATGGGAATTCCGAACCCCTCGTAAAAAGAGGGATAGACGAACACGGAAGCCATCTGGTAAAGGGCCGGCAGGTCACTGAACGGCACGCTGTGGAGCATTCTCACACGGCTGCCGATGCCGTGCGCCGCGGCATACTCCATCACGCGGTCGGCATAACGGGTATGCCTCCCGCACGCCACAAGGTCGATGTCGAGCTTTCCGGCGACCATCGCCCGCACGGTCAGCATCAGATTCTTGCGCTCCTCTATCGTCCCCACGCTCAGGATATACCGTTCCGGCAAACCGTAGGCGGCACGCACTTCGCGCCGCTGTTTCTCCCCGACGGTCTTCTCGAATGCCGGGTCGCACCCTTGATACACCACCGCAATCTTCTCTTCCGGAACATGCCAATAGTTTACGAGGTCGCCCGCCGTCTGACGGCTGATGGCGATGATACGGTCGGCGTTGCGGCAGCTTCGGGAATACTTGCGCGTATAGAGCCACCGGTCCGCCGGCTTATAGAGTTCGGGATGGTGCACGAAAATGATGTCGTGCATCGTCACCACGCTCCGCGCACGGGTACGTCCGATGTCGGCCGGAAGTTCGTTGCTGAGGCCGTGGAAGATATCCACTCCGCTCAGGCGGATGGCGCGGCCCATGGCGTAACTGCGCCAGAGCGAACCGGAAAGCGCCCGGATACCCTGCGGCGTCACGATTCCGGCATTGTCCGGCACCTCGAACCCGCAGCAGTTGCCCTCCCGCGGAGTAAACAAGGTATAGCGATTATCCGGAGCGTATTCGGCCAACAGCCTCACCGTACTCCTCGCATAGTTTCCCAAACCGCTTCCATTAAAGAAAAGCCTCTTCGCATCGAACCCGACATTCATGACATTCCCCTGTTTGATGAAAGATTCCGTGCCCGTAAAGATAAAACAATCTATCGAAAAACCGCCATACAGCCTCCCTTTTTCCGCAACTGGCATCCTTCACGGCTACGCCGCCGGCCGGTCTCCGACCGCTGCCGCAGGGCAGCCCGTATACCCGTTTCTCACCGTGAACGACAGAGGGCAGCCGCCCCCCTCCCGACAGCTTTCCGGCAGAAAGACGCAGAAGTATGAAATAAAAATCGTAAATTCGCACGATAGAGACCCCCGGAACAGGGCCCGATATTTGCCCGCATGCGGAGAGACGGCATTGTCCGCCGCAGAAGAACGAAACACGGAAAAACGATGAAAAGATTACTGACGATGGCATTATTGGCCATTTTAGCCATACCGCTGCATGCACAGCGGCTCGTGATAGGCGAACGCGTACCGGACCTGAATATAACACAATGGCTCAACGGAGCTCCCGTCTCCGACGGGAAAGCAGTCATGGTCGAGTTCTACCACTCCTCCAATCCCAAGGGTGCGGAACGGCTCGCACAGCTCGACGAACTCGCCAAATCTTACGGCGACCGGCTGGCCGTCATCGTAGTGACACGCGAGAAGGACGATGCCGTCATATCGTCCCTGCTCGGAGGCAACCCCTCCTACCGCGTGGGCTATGACGGCGATGGTTCGGTCTTCTCGGCTTTCTCGGCCCGTTATGTCCCCTACTCGGTCATTTACGACAAACGGGGACGCATCCTTTGGGTAGGCAATCCCTCGTCGCTCTCCGCGGCAGACGTCGCCGACATCATCCACTAAACCGCGACACGAAAAATGAAATTTTCCGAACACTGGGAACACCGCCACCGCGAAGAGAATGAAGGGAGCGCCCTGCACGTCACCGAAGGCGTGAACGGACAACCCTCCGTCAATCCCCATTTCCGGCGGAAAAAACGACCCGCGCTCACGACGGCCCAATATGTGGAAGGCATCCTCGCCGGCGATATCACGGTACTGTCGCAAGCCATCACCCTCGTCGAGAGCAACCTTCCCGAACACTACGAACAGGCACAGGAGATAATCGAACGCTGCCTGCCCCGTTCCGGAAATTCGGTGCGCATCGGCATCACAGGCGTACCGGGAGCGGGAAAATCCACCTTCATCGAAGCAATCGGAAACATGGTGACCTCGCTCGGCCACCGGTTGGCGGTACTCGCCATCGACCCGAGTTCGGAACGGAGTGGCGGCTCCATCCTCGGCGACAAGACACGCATGGAGAGCATCTCCTCCAATCCGGACGTCTTCATCCGCCCCTCTCCGTCGGCGGGTTCGCTGGGGGGGGTGGCACGCAAGACACGCGAGACGGTCATCCTCTGCGAAGCGGCCGGCTTCGACACGATATTCATCGAAACCGTCGGCGTAGGACAGAGCGAAACGGCCGTCCACTCCATGGTAGACCTCTTCATGCTGCTCCAGATTTCCGGAGCCGGCGACGAACTGCAGGGCATCAAACGCGGCATCATGGAGATGGCCGACCTGGTAGTCATCACCAAGGCGGACGGCGAGAACATCCGCAAGGCCGAATTGGCGAAAGCACAGATATCCAATGCGCTCCATCTGTTTCCGGAACCGGAGTCGGGATGCCGGCCGCAGGTATTCACCTGTTCGGCGGTGGACGGCAGCGGACTTTCCGAAATATGGAAGGAAGTCGGCGACTTCATCGCCTGCACGCGCCGCAACGGCTTCTTTACCTCCAACCGCCGCAGACAGAACAAATACTGGATGTACGAAACCATCAACGAGGCGCTGCGCAACAGCTTCTACCGCGACCCCGATATCGAAGCGGCCCTTCCGGACTTCGAACGCAAGGTACTCGGCGACCGGCTCAGTTCGTTCGTCGCCGCCCGCAAACTGCTCGACCGCTATTTCGGCGATATCCGCCGCGAAAAGTAATCTTTTTCCGCTCTAACATACACTTACGATAGCTCCGGCACACGTTGCGTGTGCCGGAGCTATCGCATTGCAATACCCCCACCGTCCGTCATCCCTCTGCCTCCGTCGCTATTCGGCCGGTCCGTCCGACCTGGCCGAAACAGGAGGTGCAGGCCCATAGGGCCTGCACCTCCGAAATCCAATCCGCCGGGGAACCTCCGCCAGAACGACCGCCCCGGCCTCTGTGTCTACTCCGCACCGTTCGCCGCCGGTTCCTCTACCAGTCCCCGCGACACGAGCAGAGGCAGCCGACTGGGCTGACGTCCGCGGAAATTCTCATAGAGCACCATGCCGTCTTCCGTCCCCCCTTTGGAGAGTATCTCTTCACGGAACCGGGCAGCGACCTTCTTGTTGAACAGTTCACCCGTCTCCCGGAAGGCTTCATACGCATCCTTATCGAGCACTTCCGCCCAGAGGTAACCGTAATAGCCGGCCGAATAGCCTCCGTCGAAGATATGCGAGAAGTAGGGATAACGGTATCTCGGCTCTATCTGGGGTATCAGTCCCCGCTCCTCGTTCAGAACGCGCTTCTCGAATGCATCCAGGTCAACGGGGACATACTCCTCCATGTCGTGCAGCTCCATATCGGAATAGGAGGCCGCCGCGAGTTCCACCGTCTCGAATCCCTGATTGAACAGAGCGCTCTCCTGTATGCGCTTAATCAGGTTTTCGGGGATGACCTTGCCCGTCTGCCAATGGATGGCATAACTGCGGAGCATCTCCGGCTCGGTGGCCCAGTTTTCCATAATTTGCGAAGGCAGTTCCACGAAATCGTTCTCTACGGCAAGCAGTCCGCGATAGGGCACGTCGCTGAAGAGCGAATGGAGGGCATGCCCGAACTCGTGGAAAAAGGTGGTGGTTTCGTCCAAATCGAGCAGGGCGGGAATCGTCCCGTTCGGACGGGTGAAATTCGCCACGATATAGACCACCGGCACCACCCGTTCACCGTCCTTGTAACTCTGGTCCCGGAACGTACCGCACCACGCCCCCGGCCCCTTGCGGCCGGCACGCGGATACAGGTCCATATACAGGATGCCGAGCAGGCTGCCGTCGGTATCGTAGACTTCGTAGGCCACGCATTCGTTGTTGTAGACCGGCAGCACCGCCGGCTGGAACGTGATGCCGTAAAGCCGGTTGCTCAGCTCGAAAATACCCTGTTTGACATTTTCCAACGGGAAATAGGGCCTCAGCGCCTCCTGGTCGAGGTTATACCTCGACTTGCGTATCTTCTCAGCATAATACCACCAGTCCCACGAGGCGAAATCGTCGCTGCCGTCTTCCTTGCGCTTCAGCTCCTTCATCTCGGCAAGTTCCCCGCGGGCCCTGTCGAGCGCCGGCGTCCATATCTCGTCGAGCAGCCCGTACACGTTCTCCGGAGTCTTGGCCATGTTGGCGTCGAGCACATACTCCGCATGCGTACCGTAACCGAGCAGATTGGCCCGACGCGTGCGCAGTTCGATTATCTCGTTTATCAACTGCTTGTTGTCGAGCTCGTCACCGTGGTCGCACTTCTCTATGTAAGCCGTATAAAGCTCCTGACGCAGGTCGCGGCGCGGCGAATAGGAGAGGAAAGGCAACATGCTGGGTTTCCCGATATCGAAAAGGTATCTGTCGTCGCCGAGTCCCGCCTCTTTGGCGGCATTGCGGGCCGCGCCGCGCACGCCCGACGGCAGTCCCTCCACATCCTCCTCATTCAGCACCATCCGGAAACGCGCGTTCTCTTCGAGCAGGTTTTTCCCGAAACGGAAAGTCAGTTCCGAAAGCCGGCTGTTTATCTCCTTGAATTCGGCCTTCTGTTCGGCGGTCAGATTGGCTCCCGACCGGACGAAATCTTTGTAAACCTTCTCCACCAGACGTTTCTGCAACCGGTCGAGCCCCGCCGCATCGCGGCCCTCGTACACCTTCCGGATGCGGTCGAACAGTTTCTCGTCGAGCATGATGCCGTCATAATGCTCCGACAGCATCGGCGCGACCTTCTCCTGTACGGCCTGCATCTGCGGATTGGTGTCGGCGGCCGCCACGCTCCAGAATACCTGCTCCACGCGCGTAAGCATCTCCCCGGCGTTGTCGAAGGCGAGAACGGTGTTCTCGAAATCGGGCTCCTCCGGATTCTCCGCAATGGCCTTTATCTCTTCCAGATGGAGCTTCATGGCCTCCCGGAAAGCCGGCATATAGTCCGATACCTTGATTTTATCGAACGGGGGAACGCCGTAAGGCGTATCCCATTCGGAGAGCAGCGGATTGGCACCGGCCGGCGCCTCCTTGCTGCCGCACGATGAAACTGCGGTCATAATACACACTGTGGTCAATAGCAATGGGATTTTTTTCATACTTTTATGCGTTTTTTCGATTCACCTGCGTTACTCTATATAACGTACAAAACTACGATTTTAGCGATACAAATGCAATTATTTTACACGCCCGACATCTCCCTGCCCGAATATACACTGCCCGAAGAGGAGTCGGCACACTGCATGAAGGTGCTGCGCCTGGGGACGGGCGACGAACTCCACCTGACCGACGGGTGCGGCAATCTCTACCGGGCCACCGTTCTGCAACCCGACCCGAAACACTGCCGGGTACGCATCACGGAGACGCTCCCCGAATACGGCAAACGCAGTTACGGAGTGACGGTGGCCGTCGCGCCGACCAAGAATACCGACCGCTACGAATGGTTTCTGGAAAAGGCGACAGAAACGGGCATCGACCGTATCATCCCCATCGAATGCCGCCGCAGCGAACGCCGGACGCTCAAACGCGAACGGGGCGAACGGGTAGTGACAAGTGCCGTCAAGCAGTCCCTGAAGGCCTACCGTCCACAGCTGGACGAACTGACGCCCGTAGAGGAAGTGATAGGCATGCCTTTTGACGGCGTGAAACTCATAGCGCACTGCCGCCCCGATACGCAACGGCGCTTCATCGGCGACGTGCTGCCCAGGGGCGGGAACGTCCTCGTCCTGATAGGCCCCGAGGGCGACTTCTCCGACGAGGAGATAACGGCGGCCCGGGCCGCGGGATTCACGGAGGTGAGCCTCGGCGAGAGCCGTCTGCGCACCGAAACGGCGGCGCTCGCCGTCGTGACCGCCGCAGCGCTCATAAACGGCATGAAACAGCCGGCACCCCCGAAGGAAACGGCGACAGCGTCATGAAAAAAGAGTTACGGCACATACGCAACGTACAACCGAAGGGTACAGGCAGCCTGCGGGTATGCCTCTCGCTCTTCACGACCTTTTTCAAAATAGGTGCTTTCACCTTCGGAGGAGGCTTCGCCATGATACCCCTCATCGAACGGGAGATGATAGACCGGCGCGGCTGGATAGCACGCGGTGACTTTCTCGAACTGCTTACGCTGGCCCAGTCGGCTCCCGGCCCGATAGCCCTCAACTCGGCCGTATTCGTCGGCTACAAGATAGCCGGCTACCGGGGCGCCTTCTCGGCCGTGGCGGGCGTGGTACTCCCGTCGTTCGTCATCATCCTGCTCATAGCCATCTATTTCACGGACATCCGCGAGAACCGTTACGTGGATGCCGCCTTCAAGGGAATGCGCCCCGCCGTGATTGCACTCATCGCAGCCCCCATCCTGAATCTCGCCCGCGGAATGGTCTGGTGGAAAATCGCGCTCGCAGCAATCGCGGCCGTCATCGTATGGCAGCTCGGCGTATCCCCCGTCTGGTTCATCATAGCGGGTGCGGCCGCGGGCATCCTCCATGCACTGCACGACAAACGCGGCACGGCCGGGAACGGAAAGGAGGGAATGCAATGATATACCTCCAACTGCTGCTCTCCTATCTCAAGATAGGCTTTTTCGGGTTCGGCGGCGGCTACGCCATGCTCTCGCTCATCCAGAACGAAATCGTGGTACAGCGCGGATGGCTCACATCCGAACAGCTCACCGACATCATCGCCATCTCGCAGGTCACGCCGGGCCCTATCGCCATCAACAGCGCCACATACGTCGGATATGCCGTGACGGGTACGGTCTGGGGTGCGGCCCTCGCTACGCTGGCTGCCTGCATCCCGTCGCTTACCCTGATGCTTGCGGCCACGAAGTTCTATCTCAGGCTGCGCGCCAACCGTTACGTGTCGGGCGCCATGGAAGGAATGAAACCGATGATGATAGGAATGATAATGGCCGCGGCGCTCCTGCTCCTCACCCCCGAAACCTTCATCGACTGGAAAAGCTGGGCGATACTCGCCGCCGCCTTCCTCGCTTCGTTCAAAAAGGTGAATCCTATCCTCATCATCGTCCTCTCGGCAGTGGCAGGGTTATTGCTCTATCTGTAACGGAACCGATTCAAACGATACTGCCATGAAAGATTACAGATTCAGCAACAACACCGCCAAACGGCGGTACGAACTCGACCTGGAAGACGGCCAGATAGCCATGATAGAGTATTATCTCGCACCGGGCGGAGAAGTGGCGCTCACCCACACGGAGGTGCCTTACGACCACGCGGGCCAGGGCGTCGGGAGCCAGATAGCCTTCAAGGCACTCACCGACATCCGGGAACAGGGGAGCAAGGTCATCCCCCAGTGCGGATTCGTCGCCTCCTACATCCGCCGCCACCCCGAGTGGCAGGAGCTCGTCGCGGTGCGCGAACGCACCTACTGATGCCCGCCGTGCAGGGCCTGCAGCCGAAACCCTCCGTCGGTACACGGAGGGTTTTTCATGTCCTGATGCGGACAGCGGCCACGTTCCGTTCCAATGCTCGACAATTTTCAATAAATTTGCACGGAACAAACCCGACACAAATGCACGAAAACAAAATAAAGGAGAGCCTGAAGATAAAACCCGTCAGCCTGAAATACCTCGACCAATACAATGAACTGCTGCGATATGTCTTTCAGGTCACCGACCGGGAGCTGGAGGAGAGCGGCTATGAGGACGGGGAACTGAGACGCTCCAAACGTCCTATTCTGCAGGAAGCCGACGTATTCGGCTGGTTCACCCACGACGACGAACTCGTGTCGCAGATATGTATCTATCCGTGCGAAGTGAACATTCACAGCCGCATCTTCAGAATGGGCGGCGTGACGGGAGTGGGCACCTACCCCGAATTCGCCGGCATGGGCCTGATGAACGACCTGATACGGCTTGCACTGCAAAAGATGCGCAAGGCGGAGCAGTATGTCTCCTATCTCTATCCCTACTCCATTCCCTATTACAGACGCAAGGGGTGGGAAATCATGTCCGACCACATCACCTTTACCCTGAAAGATACGGAGATACCGGAAACCGTCGAGGTGCCGGGCCATGTCGAGCGGCTCCCCGTAGGCGACGAAGACGTCAAGGGAACGTACGACCGTTTCGCCCGCTGCACGCACGGCGCCCTCATCCGCAACGATTTCGAGTGGATGGAGTATTGGCGCTGGGAGAACGAGGAGGAACGGACGGCGGCGGTCTATTACGACGCAAAGGATACCCCCCAGGGATTCCTGCTCTACTGGGTGGAGGAGGACGTTTTCCACATCCGCGAAATGGTCTATCTCACGCAGGAGGCCCGCAAGGGGCTGTGGAACTTTATCCGGGCGCACTACTCCATGATAGACGCCGTGAAGGGACACATCTACACGGGCGAACCGCTGGCCTTCCTGCTCGACGAAAGTCAGATACAGGAGACGATAGAACCCTACTTCATGGCCCGCATCGTGGACGTCGCCCAGTTCCTGCGCCTCTATCCGTTCGAAGGGAGCATACGCCCCTTCCATTTCGTCGTGACCGACCCCATGGCGGAGTGGAACAACGGCATCTTCAGTGTCGCAACCGACCGGGAAGGTACCGTCTCCGTGACCGACGAACCGGCAGGCAAGGCGGTGGAACTCGACATACAGACCCTTTCGGCCATGCTCATGGGCTACAAACGCCCCTCCTATCTCGCCAGAATCGAACGGCTGCACACCGACAAACGGACGCTGCGACTTCTGGAAGAAATCATCCCCGACGGACAGCCCTACTTCTCCGACTACTTCTGACCGGCCGACTCCCCGCCATCATCCGAAAGATGCCGGAACACGGAAAGCGGAGGGCGGATTGTCGTCCGCCCTCCGCTTTCCGCACTCTTCGTTCCGCATCAGTGCATATAGTCCCACGCGGGCAGTACGACGGGTTCGCCCGAAAGCGCCTCGACGGCCTTCTCATCCAGATACCGCTTGTGGATGACGAGCCGGAACATGTATTCGTCGAACCAGGCGTCCGTAAAGGTCAGGTACCCCTTGTTGCCGTACTCCGTACCCCAACTGTTCTCGAACTCCCACTTCACAGGCATGTCGTTCTCGTCCGTATCCACACCGATAAGCGTCATGGCATGACTCGACCCGCTCTGCCGGGTCAGTATCCGCGCCTTCTTGTCCATCGACAGGTCCACCCCGAAGAGTGCGCCGTAGTCGTACATGGCGGGGTCCATGACACCCGTCCTGCGGTTGAGGTGCTTGTTCACGTCGCACGACGCATACATGGCCTCATTATTCTTGATGGAGGCGAGCGCTGCACGCTTGATGGCGTCGTTCGGCAGGTTGAGGTACACCCAGTTCACTCCTTCGACCGTATTGCGGTAGTTGCTGATGTCATACACCCGGTAATATTCGCGCGTGGGGTCGTTCATTATCATGATGTAGTTCTCCGGAGAATAGTCGTCCGGAGTAATCTCGGCATAAAACTCCAGCGGCGTATAGGTTTTGGAGACGAGATTGCCTGCACGGTCACGGAACCTCCATTCAAATTCGACAGGAGGTTCGCCGAGGCACAGCGCCAACATCCGGTAAACGTCATTCAGCGCGGCATCCTTATGCTCCTTCACCACCGCCGCACGGGCCTTGCCTTTCGTACCGGCCAGCGCTTCCCGCAGCCTGTACCCCTCGGCCCGCAGCTTCTCGTTGATAAGCGCCACCATCTGGGCCGTATTCTCCGAATGGGGAGTCTCCGGCATCACCTGCGCAGGCACCACCCCGTACTTGCCCGCAATGTTGTAATAGAGGTTCCATACCCCGCCGTCGTCGAGCGGAGCGGAAAAGTAGTGTACGACCTCCCGGTCGTCCATCGGTTTGGATGCGGTCGCGGCCACGTTTTCGAGGAAGAGGTTCGCCTTTTCGAGCATATCCCAGAAATAAAGATAGTTATGCGAAAAATCGAACTCATCCAAATTGTACTTCTCCATGACCGAAGGACGGAGTACGTTCATCGAGGTGAACATCCAGCAGCGGCCCGACTGCTTCTGGTCGGTAATCCCCTTCACATTCACCCTGTATTTGAAATAATGGTCCACCTTACCGTCGAGCCCGTGGTTCAGCGCCAGGGCCCGTATATCGCCGTTGGAGGTCAATACGTTCTGTATGGCCACGACGGACGGGTCGCCGCGGAAACGGTCGCGCATCCGCGCCACGTCATCGCCGGTTATGGACTGTGCATCGGCCGCAATACCTCCCGCAACCACGAGCGAAGCCGCCAACAAGATACCTTTCTTCATGTGTGAAATCCTTTTTTGCTGTTAATACTTGCTTAGGCACAAAGATAACATTTACCGCAGGAAACCAAAAGCCCCGCAAGCTCTCCACGCCGGGAAAATCTCCTCCGTTTCCACGTACCGCAACCTCAGAAAGCCAGACACTCCACGCCCTGCCGCCCATCAAAGCGACAAGGAAGGGATTCCCTCCCCTGCCTTACGGTCGCAACTTTCACCCTTCCTCCCGGAACTCCATCACATAGAGCACATGCCGCGACAGCGGATGGCCTGCCGGAACGGCCGGATGGTCGAACTCCTTCACCCGGTACATCCCGAGTTTCTGCATCACCCGTTCGGAGGGCCGGTTCTGCACAGCAGTAAAAGAGAAGACTTCCTTTAGATGAAGCGTATCACGGGCGTATGCCAGACACGCCGCCGCCATCTCCGGCGCATACCCCTGTCCCCAATACTCCGGCAGCAGCCGCCACCCTATCTCTACACCCGGAGCGAAATCCGCATCGAAATCGAAACGGTGCAGCCCGACAAACCCCACAAAATGTCCTCCGGTACGCTCCCGCACGGCAAAGAGCCCGTAACCGTACACTGCAAACTCCCGCTTTATCCGACCGAGAAACTCCACGGATTCCTCCGGCGAGAGCCGCTTCGGGAAATACCGCATCACGCGGCTGTCGGCATTCATCCGGATAAACTCCGTCGTGTCCTCCCCCCGCCATACACCCGCCCGAAGTCGTTCGGTCCGTATCACGTCGCACTCCATCATCCAACCACTTTTCCTTCCGCCGAAACGGAGCCGATGCGCCACTTCCACCCGCCGACGCACCGCAACCGGCAATCACTCCATCACTATCTCTACCTCGCCCGCATACTCCCTGTCGACCACGAGCATCAGCATAGGGCGCACGGAGTAGGAACGCCTGTCCCCCGTCTCCCGGCTGTAGGTCATTATCAACTTGTCACCTATCTTCACCAAGCTCTCCACCTCGAGGTAAACGGCCTCGTCCGTCATAGGTTCTATGACGGCTATCACATACTGCGTATCAAAATCCACCGGCGTGGGGAGCGACCCCATTACGGGCGCCTTGCCGAACACCGTATCGAACTCCTCGCGCGTGGTGATGGTGGCTGCCGGCAGCCGGTCTTCGGTATAACTGTTGTTGACGAAATAGTTATGTCCCTCGGTATAGGGAACCTTGCAACCCAGCCACAGTTCGAGCATGAACTCGCCGCCCCACGGCTCACCCGCCATCAGGCTCTCCCCTATCAGCAGATGATACGTCCCCTGCTGTTCCAAGCCGTATTCGATACTCCGGCCGAAAGGCCCGTCCGAGGTACCGTCGGGCATGACAATCTGGTTGAACCGTACATTGGCCATATCGCCGACCCCGGTAATCTCGCCGTACAGCAGGTCGCACCCGCCCGAATCGAATTCGACATCTACGGTTCTGCCCGGCTCCTTGAGAATCACCATCCGTCCGCAGCCATCCCTGACTTGCACCTTCACGGGCAGCGAATCGGCGATTACGACCTCGCCCGCAGCCGCAGCGCCTGCCACGGTCTCGCCGTTCCCGGTCTTGCCGCACCGTCCGCAGGAGAGTATCCACAACGGCAAAGCGACACACAACATAATCACAGCCAAACGTTTCATTATTCCGTCTTTTAAATTACCAATCCGTTCCGCACCGACAGCGGCGGCACTCTCCCGCCGCAATCGGTCCACAAATGTAATCAATAAACATGAACCGCGTATTCGCCCGACCGGCCGGAAACAGACAGGGAGCCTCCCGGCTCCCTGTGCTTGCCTCTTCGCAACGGCTAAAACGTAATCGTCAGCGGCAGCATGAAACCGTACAGGAAAAATCCCGCACCCGCTCCACCGGCATAGAGCACATTGAAAGTCGGATTGATTCCTATCCGCCAGACGTTCACATAGAATCCCACCGAAGCCATGGCTCCGAACACGGATGCCTTGTTTTGATTCACATTGGTAAAATTCGGATGAGCCTCGTCAGCCAATACAGCCGAAGCATACTCCTTTATCGGAAAAATACCGACTGCAAAATCCGATGTCAGTCCGAAATATTTCGTTTTCCACTTCGGACTGATTCCGGCATACACCCCGCCGCCGTTCATCAGATACTGATAACCCCGTCGGTCGTATCCGCCGACATCGACGATATAGGAGTCATAATTCTGCCCGATTATCGCCATGGCCCCGAAAATCAGGTCGAGATTCCGGTAACGGGTAGGGGCCGTGAATTTCAAATTGAACGCCTTCATTTTGGAATCCCCTGAAATGATTCCCGAGGGATAATTCATATCCAGATAAGCATCCCGGTTCAGGCTATTGCTGAACACTCCGAAACCGACCTCGACCTTGAACGACATGCGTTCCTTCTCTGTGCTTTGAGCCATTGCCGAGCCTACAAACAACGCACAAATAAAAATCAATAACAATTTTTTCATAATCATTACTTATCAATTGGGTTTTTCACTAATCAACATTTGTACACCGTAATTCGGGAAAGCTACCCACTGCTCCGGGTTATCGAAATAATTAATATAAGCTCTTCCGCACATCTCCCCTTTGTCTGTAAAGCTAACTGTAAGACCAGCAGAAACTCCCATTTCTAACGATTTACCGACTTTAGCTCCAACGGTTGCATTCGCCGTAAATTCGATTTTACCCAACGAACGGTCATATTCCTCTAAATAAAAGGTAATCGCAGAATACCAATCTTTATCGGAAAAATATCGCCAATCCACTACTTTTTTATCCGTGAAAACCTGAGATATATTCGATTCGGAATCGAAATTGAACTCGAC
>OJPG01000266.1_pt1 | contig 47347 bp, 51 predicted proteins | sample 1598431 | NCBI WGS metagenome assembly OJPG01 (sample SAMN03922473, study PRJEB24848) | human gut metagenome | isolation source: stool sample | host: Homo sapiens | place: Germany | collected 2010-11 | reverse complement strand
GATCTACACCTAAGCCTTCGTCGGCAGCGTCAGATGTGTATAAGAGACAGAGTTATACCATTAGTCTGGTCATCTTTACCTCCGAATCCTTCCAGTACATGTTCTACTCTTTGAATAGAATGGGTCATGATCCCATTGTAGGCTGAGTTAAAGGGTAGTGGTTGAGGGAAACAACCTCCATAAGGGATAATTGCATAGTTTTCTGACTCCTTCGTATTAGCATCAGTACCAGAACCATATACTCCAATCAGTACCATGGTATTCTTACTATTTCTGTAGGGTTCACAAGCACCCTCTACCTGAGAATTAAGATAGGTATAATTTAATTTCTCATGTGAAGCAGGATTATTCTTTACTATATCCCAAGAGATTTTGTCTTCTGCTAAGGGATAGTAAGGATTCTGTGATTGTTTATACAGAGTATATAAGCTTTCATAAGATGAAGACCAATATGCTACGAAAGTAATAGGGTTTTCAATTGGTTCTGATACTTCTTGATGAACTGCGAATAAGAAGATATCTGAATTAGCCCCTTGAGCACCTTGGATATTATCTACTACTATCTCTTCATCATCAGAGATGAATATATAACCATCCCTAGAAATACATCCGAAGTTTATCTGAGGTGATTCTCCATCTTCAGAATTCTTTACCATATATCTAGCAGTAATTCTATCTGCTACATCATTCTTGAATACCTTACCATCTTCTGCTTTAGCTTGAACTGATAGTCTATTACCAGATACTTTAACTGAGCCGAATCCACAGAATGGGCCAAGAGCAACAGGGGCAGCAATTGCTTCTGCTGCCTCCTTAGATTTAATCAAACCCTCATATTTAAAGTACGTTTTCATTGTTACTATTGTTTTTAGATTGTTTATAATTCCTAGATTGTTCTGACATATCCTTGAAAGCTTCAGATAAGTTATTGAACTTCAAGGTTACTATAGACCAAAGTATCTTCCAGATACTGTATCTCTTTTCTACTCCGTGTAATGTACATATATGACCATAAATAGAATCCACTTCGAATCCATAACATACTACCAATACGGTTATAGATACTACTAGGGGATCTAACCCATAGGGTTCTCCAATAGCCTTACCAAGAACTGCTCCCATTAATAAGTAACATATATAATCTATTATCTTATTAAAAGTTCTTCTTCCAGCTCTGGATTTTCTAATGGGTATGCCCTTTAACTTACTAGCATTCATTCCAAACCAGAAGTCGGCAATTATCAATATGAATGCTAATAGGATCATCCATCGAAGGTCATATAACAATTGAAGACACTCTGTAGCAAAAGCTACCGTAAATCCTTTAGATACTATAGATGTAGTGGATGTTTCAGTATACATGTCGTAATATTGATTTATTCCTGAGGTTTCGGGGTTATTCTCCATGCTGTATTTTCGGGTATATCTATTTCGAAAGTTTTACTGCTAATATCATCAGAGTTCCAAACCAATTCATTTGGTTGTACATCAAAAGCTAAAGTAACTTCAAATGTACACCTTACATCGGTTTTGTTAACAGATTCAAATATATAAGTACCAGGATTAGAAGTTCTAAATTCATAAGGTACTGGATGTGAATCGGCTTGACCCACTAATCTTACATCAGTTATAAAATCCTTATGATTAGAAGAACATACCACAGTGGTATATACTTCTCCTTCTCCTTGCCCACTTAGAGTAGCTCTTTCAGGACTACAACTTATCTTAACTTCAAGATTATAGTCTTTGATTACTAATGTAGCCTTCTTGTCTTTATTACCCTTACCAACAAAGGTATAGGTACCCGCTTTATCTAAAGTAATAACTTCTTCGAATTTATACTCTGCTCCGGTTTCCATAAGTAATACTGAATCATATTCCTCTATTTCGAAAGGCATTACTCGGATAGTAACCGACTTACCTTCAGCAAGTTGATATGATACATTTACCTTCTGGTTATTTGGAGTATTAGCCCAATCCTTTGGAGATATCCAATTAGGATCCGAAGGATTTACTGCTTCGATATAAATATAGGGATCTTCTGGTTTGGTATAACTATATACTGACCAAGTAGTATAAACTGAAGGATCTCCCTTACATACAGCTTTATAACTTCCCGGTTTATTGCATGAATAAGTAGCACTAGCTTTACCATTACCAGATTTATTCAAGGTAATATCGGTTAACTTAGTATTATCACAATAAATACTAACTCCATAATCTATAAGATTATCGGGATCATCAGGGGGAGTTACTGATAAGTAAAGTTCTTGATTTACAGATCCACTTCCCATCTCTAAAGATAAAGTTTGATATTCTTTAGATAAATGATAAGTGAATTTAGAGATACTGGTATATACGGTAAATATTCCTATACCATCAAAGTTCTCTAAATTATCCTTAGTACAAGCAAACTTATAAACTCCAGTACCAAATGTTTGGAAAGTATCCCCAGATTTATACCTAGTATCATCTTTACCAATCAAGTAACATTCCAAACCTTCCTCATCATAATCATCTTCTATAGTTAGTATGGTTTTAGCTAAACTAGTTACATTACTTGATAGCTTGAATTCTTCTGGAGTACATTTAACCTTGTATTTATTAGGTTCTCTAGTAACAACCAGTGAAACTCTTTTTACTGGGTATTCTACAATCTGGAATTCATAAGTACCTGGCTCTTTAAATTTATAAGTTGAACCAGAAGGCTTAACTTCAGTTTCCCCAACCAATTGTATATTAACTGGAGTCTGTTTACCTTCTTGATAAAGAGTAGCTGTAACTGTAGCCGATACCTCCTTATTAGTTGGTGTAATATGCAGTGTAGTTGGATTAACCGATATATTATAGGATTTGACTACTTCCTTTAATTTTACATGAACTTGGGTAACTTTAGTCGGGTCTCCCACACTTCTAAAATAATAAGTCTGATTACCTATAGTGGCATTAAAAATAGTGCCATTTTCATATTTCTTGTAACCCCAAGTATTACCATCTCCAGATACCTGATACCTTAAGTCGGCATTTTGATAATTACTAGAGACTGTAACCTTAATATGTACAGAGGTTATATACCCAGGCTGAATAGTGTTTATATTTGGGTCTACAAAATCGGCTGTTATCAGATAATTATCATTTATATTAAAACCATAATCAATAGTAGCTCCTACATGATAAGGCTTAAATCTATCGATTATATTTTCTATAGCTTTTCTGAACTCTATAAATTCTCCCGAGTTATTTGAATAGCCATGTCCAGTTATATGGAAGGTTACATTGATACATTGACTACAACCGTAAATGTTATCAAAGTTAGATTTATCATAATACTGATCTTGGTCAAAGTAAGGATGTGTTTTTAACCAACCATCATAACCTGATTTAGCGGGGTCATCAATGGTACAGTTTAACCCATACATTCGGAATAATATTTCAAAGAACTGAGAAGTACCTCGTATCTTTATCAGAGATATAGAATACTTGAGTAAATCTCTTATCTGTTTAGTAGTTAAAGCTAAAGCCCCTTTCTTAGGTAAAATCCATTTAGACTTAAGGCTATTTAATTCAGCTTCACTTAACAGACCATTATAATAAGTTTTAAAAGCCCCTTCATCAATATTATTCCACCTTGCAAAAGGTAATTGCCCAAAGCTTTCCCAAAGGTAATTCAAATAAATCTCTGGGCAGGTATCAAAGTCAGTTATTCCTAGTAAACTCTCAATATCTGCGGATATATTATCTTGAAAATAACTTCCACAAATTTCTAGGAACCTTTCTAAGATACCCTTTCCATCTACCTTATAAGTGTCTTGGTCTTTATATTCAAAAGGTAGGAAATCTATAAGTTTCTTAAGGTCTATCATATTAAACAGTTTCGTGAACAGTTAAAGTTAATTGAGAAGATTTCTGGAATACAGGTAAGTTATATCCAGGATCTTCATAATCCATATTAGGTTCTGAGATAGTAATAGAATAACGATATCCCTGTTGATAGCCATTTGCTTGTATGTCCAAAGAGAAAGTGATACCATTATTTTTATCAGTGATGTTTATAGTACTACCTACAGAGCCAGTAGTTTGGAATCCTCCACTTGAAGCTTTTACAGTGTATGAATTGCTTCCAGTAAAGTTTATAAAATAGGTCATGGACCCATTAGCTTTCTCTAATTTAAACTGACCAAGAAGTAATTCCTTGTTACCATATATGGTAACAGGCCAAGGTTTAATATAGAACTTCTTGATATGTAAGTAATCTACCGTAGATAGGTTATCAATCAAAGCATAAATATCTGAGATTCTTACTTTGCCCCCAATCTCGGAGTTCTCAATAGAATAAGCATTGTATAAGGCATTCAGAACTTGAGCTTGGATTTCGTTGGTCTTATAAGATTTCTTACCGGTTACTTCTATCTCTAAGGTTATATCTACTAATCCTGCAGATTTAACTTGAAGCCAAGTAGTTAAGGGGGCTCTCTGTGATAGTTGGGTATAAACCTTGTTTATCATAGCAGAATCAGCTACTCCACCATTATCAGCACTGATATATACTGTAAGCTTTCTTCCACATTCATAATCTACGGCAGCTTTATTTACTCCATCTATTAGCATAGCTAAATCTACGAAGTCCTGTTTGCTTACAGCTACTCCAAGAGTTTTAACACTCAAGGGTATATGTTCTTTTAACATACCAAAGTTCTCATAACTAGAACCTCCTCCTGCAGCATATTGATTACTAGTAGTAGCCTCGGATATAGAAGCTTTTACTATAGCAGGAGTTTGTACAATAGAACCTGCTGGTACATTGCCTTGAATACCAGTAGTGATATAGAAACTTGCCGATGTTATCTTTTGACCTGCAGAAGGTATAGAACCAAAGGTACCATCTCCAAATACTATTACGGCAACTTGGCTAGCATTGACAGTTACCATAAAATGTTTATCTGAAGGTTTAGAATAAGCAAAGGTATCTACTAAAGTCCAAGTAGTTCCATCAATAGATAATTGCATTGTACCATGCTCATAATATTTACCATCAGGTAATTTACCTATTGTGATTTCTGGCCTACCTTCTGAAGGTATTACTAATCCTGACAACCCAGCCTGATTATATTTCTCATGTTGAATCAGAGGTATTTTACAAGTAGTAACATTAGCATACCAAGTTACGTCTCTAGCAGAAAGCCAGGAGTTACCATTAACATCTGTAAAGAGAGTTTCTTTTGGGATAGTCAACCTAGAAGCAATATTACTACCTGTAAGATCACGAGTTAGGATTACATCTACTGAAGCAGCTACTGCTCCTCTTGGGTGATAGTCCACCAATAAGCCATGCTTTACTACACTATCATAACGCCGAGCCGTGGATAAGAAAGATTCCCTACCCACGTTATCAATGTAATAATGAAGTACTTCAGCAATAGCTGCAAACAGAGATAGGATAATTATCAGAATATTACCTTCGGAATAATCCGTGATAAGAGTCTGACCATTCTTATCCTTGATAGTAGTAAGAGATTCAATCAACTTAGCTTTAATCTGTTGAAAGGATCTCTGATAAGGGTTTAGCCATTTATTCGTTATCATATTAGTAAGGTTTTAAAATATTTTCAGACCTATCATAACTAATACCCAATACCTGTTGGCTACCAGTTTGATTAATTACATAATTCATTTCGATGAAAAGCTTGGTACCCTCTAACCTCATATTCAGGCTTTTAAAAGTAATCCTAGTTTCATAGGTAGAGATAGCTTTCTTTAAGAAGTCTTTTACCAAGAAAGCTAAAGCCTGGGTATTGGGTTCTTCTATACATTCCCATAGCCTAGTACCAAAATCTTCTTGCCTGAATCTTTGACCTATATCATACCAAAGGAGAGCAGATAGGTTATTATGAACAAGTTCAATATCCCCATTTACTGGATACCAACCTTTCTCTCCCTTTTCATTCTCAGTAATCCGTATTGGAAACAAAGGGCCAATACCGATAATATTAGTGTATAAGTTATTTGCCATTAGTGTACAAATTTAGAATCCTCATAATCTGTTTTATTAAAAGTAGAAAATGGTTTCGTGACTGGAGTAATAACAGGTCCACTAACTGCAGGTCCCGATTGAATACCAGAGTGGGTATGAGAATTATATTGAGCTTTTAATGATTCTATCTCTGAAACTAATTGGTTTAGTTTCTGGGTTAATTCATTGATATTGATTATACCATCATTATTACCTTGGTTTACTATAACCTTTGAGGCATTCACATAAGCTTGAGCTTTAGAATTTATACTTACTGGGCCTTCAGCATAGATAGTAGCAGACCCATATAGGTACATCTTAAGTGACCCATCTTTATCATTTAACCAGATTCTATTCCCATTAGGTGTAACTATACCCATAGTATCAGGATCATCCAGGATATCGGGTATTTGGTTTTGAGCCCAACCATGATATTCCCATAGAGGTTTACTAGGATCTCCATATTCAAAGGTAATATATACTATATCACCATTCTTAGGAGCCATCATTTTAAAACCAGACCCAGTAGATCCATGTTGACCCTTTGAATAAGCCCAGAGTACTATTCCTCCCATTACTTCAGGTATAGCCACTTTTATACGATTCATATGATCGGGGTCTGTGTTATTAACTACCATGGCCCTGTACACTGAATAGTATCTTCCCAAGGATTCTAATCCTTGTTCAGTTATTGTTTTTGCTGATTCATAAGCCATATTATTCGGTTTTAGAAAAGTCTTGGTTCATCTGTTTAATAATGTAATCTATATTGAAATTATACTTTCGATATACATCTTTGGTAGCTTCTACCTTTTTACGTTTAACATTAGTAATGGTAACTACGTCTTCTCCATCTTTACCTGTAGATTGGTATACAGTTCTTTCTACTTCTATGATGCCATCATTACCTTTGGTAGGAGTATTAGCATTCTGTTCCCTATAGATAACCATATCTTGAACAAACTTTCTTTGTTCTTCGGTATTACCATCCAAGGCTTTGAAGGCTTCATATTCTGCCTTAGTAGCATTTATGGTAAAATCAGAAGAATGAGCATCTCCAGCTTTATTTTTACCTACATCAGTAGTTCCTTGACTTCTGGCATTATTAGATACCACATCTTGAGTATTAATATTACCAGCAGCAACTTGAAAGCCAGCGGTTCCATTATTCCTAACTAATTCTAAGTCAGTAATATATCCTGTACCAGCATCCATTCTATGAGTACATTTCTTTATATACCAATACCCTGACCACCTTTTACCAACGTTCAAAAGCTGAAGTACCATGGAGGTTTTTAATGAAGGTCTTCCTACTACTTGCATTTGGCAGACCAGCTTTTTCTCGGTTATCTTTAAACCTCCATTAGCATTTATCCTCATTGCTCTTTCTCTATTACCTACTCCTCCAGTTCTATCATATAAGTTAGTAAGGGTTTTCCAAGCGGGTACTTTCAAAAGCTGTTTTACCTTTTTGAATACCTTTACTCGGCTTCGATAGTACCCATGATTATCTCCAGGACCTCTACCAGCTTGGACTGGATTATAAGTTTGAGGATAATAGGATTCTTCATGAAGAGTTAAGGGATAGACAATGATATTTGAGTCTTCTTGCATTTTAGCTAATCCCTCCTGAGTTTTCCTTTTCTCGGCATTTAGTTCAGTCATACTATTCACACGACTAGAAGACTTTAATTCTCCAGAAGAATACGAACGAGGGTCTTCCCAAACTTCAGTCCATACCTCAGTGTATTTATTTTTGAATACGAAATTTAAACCCTGGTATACTTGTTTCATTGCAGAAGTAAGGTCCATTCCTCCCGCTACTAGTGCATCAATAGAAGATTTTATATTAGTTAGTTCTCCTTTAGTATAAGCTTCCTCTAGCATTTGAGAAGTAGCATCCCTTAATTCTGTATCGGACATAGACTCTAATCCACCACCTGCATCTAAATAACCAGTACCCTTAGCATCATATTCTTTCTTAGCAGATTCAGTCTTTAGTCTTTGAGCTTGTTTTTTAGAAGCCAATTCTTCATCTAAGGATTTCAATCTGTCTTCTTTCCATTTCTCTACTTTACTATCAACATTAGGTTTTAAAACTTCGGGGGATCTATGAAATAATCCTGGGCTTTGCACATCTACTGTAGATAGGGCATCTAACTGTAGTGGGTCATGTAGAATCTCATTCTGTTGGTCATCGATGTAACTTACCTGGATTTGTATTTGCTTATCCTCAGGTTTTATAGTATTACCCACTTGCATCATCTTCTGCTTAGTAGATCTTTGAGTAGTAAAAGATACTCTTAATACTTCTCCGTTTTCAGCTTGGAATATGTAGGTATGATGAGGAGGTTGTTGAAACTTACGGTTATGTATGTAAATTACCCCATCTCTACTATCTACATACCAAGGCCCATTACTATAGGCAGCCATTTTAGCTTCTAGTTGAACTAGAACATTGTTACCTATTGTACCTAAGTTAGAATTAAGTACTTCAGCTAAATCGTCTGGCATACCTACTTGACCTATGCCACTAAACTGATTGGCATATAGAATGGTACCCTGTACTTCAGGAGTAACTTCTGTTGGTACCTGTATAGCTTCATAAGCTTGATTACTTATTATATTTGCCATTACTCAAATCTTTCTATTATTACTCCAACATTTAATCCACATCCCGAATCCAAGAATTTAACCATGCTATCATCGGTATCCTCGGTGGGTTTATGAGGTGGCATAAACCTAAGATGATTTGTACCATCGATACATTTGATAGTTATATGGGTACCTGTAGAATCAAATATACAATCGAAATCTCTTACTTTGATATTTATAGCTGGGCTTGATACAAAGGTGCCATCACTAAAAATATATCCCCACTGTAAAAAGATATCTCGATTTTCCTGTAAAGCTTCTACATCTACAGTATCTGGATTACCAGTATCAATAGTTATTGTAGCTAAGTTTTCTTTTTCTTCATCATATACATATGACCAGCTACTTATATACGCTCCTAAAGGTATACCAGTAAGAGGGTTCATAACTGGTATACCTTGATTATCAAAAATGGCTAGGTAAGGAGTACCTGTGCCTTTATATAATATGGGATTATTTGCTTTAACTTCCATAAGCCGGTATCATTAATACCATTCCACCTTTTAATTCAGTGAACGGATTTATTATGTTATTATACTCAGCAATAATATACCATTTACCAGAATCTCCATAATACCTATAAGCGATATTCTGTAGAGTTTCACCCTCTTTCAGGGTATGCTGAAAGTCATTGGGAGAAGAGGGTATAAGTAATGGGTAGGATTCTAAAGAATAATCTCCATCTCCATAATTCAGAGTAAATCCATTATCGTATGGACTTGCTCCAACTAAATAAGAAGTTATATCCATGGTTACTTGATTTTATCGGTTGTAAAAATACCCACAGTCTTTTCTGCAGCTTTACTTTTAACAATATCCTCATAAGATAAACTATATGAGCTTACTCGTTTGAATATTAATTCTTGAGTAGCAGTAGCAGGATACAGATTTAGATCTTCTCTTATATCTACTGAGCCTCTCATACGTTGTCTAGAAGCATTTCTAAAATTAGAAAGAGAATATGTGGCAGAAGTAAGTATATAATAATGACCTTCAAAAGTATCAGAATTTCCCCACTGAATCTGTAAGATTGGAGGAGCTGCTTGATAAGCATTGGATTTACTCCAGGATTCTAATAACCTACATTTAGTTAATACTTCAGCAGGATTATCCGGATCATCACAGTACCAAGATACATTGAATTGTACAATATCTTCTGAACCAGTATAATGATACATAGGAGTATTTCTACCCATAGACTTAATGGTAGCCCAAGTTGTTTCTCCTCTAAAATCAAAGCTCAGAGGTCTATTCTGTAAAACAATATATTGGTATGGGCTAACATTGGTATTATATATGATTACCTGGTTCAGTTTTCTTATATCTTGGCTTACTCCATAAAGTTTATTGTTTTCTACTACAGTCCTACCTTGAGCAGGATCATCTCTGTCAATCTTAATATTCCCATGCTGAAGTTGTAATCTCCTAATGCTTTGAAGAGAACTGTTAAGTAATGGATTCTTGGAAGATCTTTCCCTTTCTCCCAAAGCCCCATTAGGATTAAACAGTTTACCTCTGGGAGCAGTATCCTTAGGTAAACCTGAAGTTAATCGATTAAGGTGTATCTTAGCTCTCCATAATTTATTTATGGGACCGGTAAGTACTCCAGCAGTATCTTGGGTAAGATTATTATATTTCTTAACAACCTTACCTGCTAGTTTTCCTAATATTCTTGCCATAATTTAAGGTATTAATCCAATTTGAGTAGCATAATTAACTCCTAAAGTTTCACCTGGAGCTACAGAACCAACAGGAGCTCCATCAATAGTAATGTTAACAGTACCATTGGGTTTATCATTCAGTAAAGCTGCCCTGATAGCTCTTGCCATTTTCTCGGTTAAATATTCATCACTAGTTAGAGTTTCCTTTGATAGATTAGAATCAGTGTTCTTGTTTAAGGAATCTATTAACCTGGGTAAATAATCTGCTACAAGAGGTAATGCTATACCAATGGCCATTCCCCAAGGGCCTCCCAAGAATCCAGCCAATCTACCGAATAAACCTTTCATACCTAACCTAGCTACTGCAGGTCCGGCAGTAGGAGTAGGCGGTTTAGTAGTACCTCCTCCAAGACCTCCTAATGTTGGCCCGGGTATTCCAAACTTCCTAATGGGTTTACCGTTAGGTCCATACCAACCTCCTCTAGGCCCAGCAGTCCAACCGAAAGCCATTGCTTTTTGAAGGTAATACTGTTCTCTCATAATCTGAGTGATATGTATTAATCTAGCTTCTAATACAGCTGCAGCAGAAGCAGACTTACTAACTCCACTTGCCGTAGCCTGAGATTGGGTATTGGTTTGTTGCATGTAAGTAGAAAGCATTCTGCCAGTAGCAGCTAGGTACCTATAACCATTTACTACTAAAGCCGTAATTGAACCCCAAGCTAATGCTTTAACTACTATCTGACCTCCTATAGTACCAGCTATTCCTTGTACCCATTGAGATATCTTAGTGAATACAGTTAATATAGGATTAAAGACGTCGGCTAAAGTTGACCCTATATTTACTACTAAGTTTTCAAAGTTAGATTTGAAAGCTTCAATGATACCCTGTGGAGTCTTCAATCTTTCCTCAGTAACCTGTTCTACTATGCCGGAGTTCTTATCATATTGTTCTAAGATCTTAGTCATCTTATCAGAACCCGACATCATATTTCGAATCTGATTAGAGATATCACGAGTACCTCGAACTCCGAAGATATTATAGAAAGCTTTAGTTCTTTCCAGAAGGGGTTTATTCATAAGAGCTTCTCCAAACTTACGATATACCTTATCTAATCGAATAAGATTACCCTCGGCATCAAAGAAATCTTGTGGACTTAAACCTAAGCTAGTTAATGCACTAAACCCTTTCTTTTTCTGGTCGGCTAAAGAAAGTTGCAAATAACGAATCATATTTGCTAATGCAGTACCAGCTGATGAACCCTGAATACCCATATCTCCCAATACACCGATAGCTGCAGCAGTCTGTCTTAAGTCATAGCCTGCATTAGCCATATCAGCTCCAGCATAAGTAATAGCTTGAGCCAAATCGGTAAGAGACATATTAGCGTTAGTTACAGCCGTATATAAATCATCTGTAACCTTAGTAGCTTGTTGAGAAGGTATAACATACATTGACATGATATTAGTCATCAAGTCAGCTACACCTCCTTTACCTCCAAAGGGTTGACCAAGGATAGATGCTAACTTAGCAGCAGGCCCAGTCATATCTTTTATCTGTTCTACTGTATTACCTGCCATTGCTAAATATCTTTGACCGGAAGCAATATCTGCAGCAGTCAAGGGAGTAACTGCATTGACTGCTTGAGCTAATTGCATCATTTCTGTTTGTTGCTCAGCTGTAGCTCCTGCAATCTTTGAGGCCATAAATATGGTATCTTGGACCTTAGCAGAATATTGATAAGCTTCTGCCATGCCTCCAAGGAATTTCATACTGTTTTGTACAGCATTACCTGCACTCATCTGAATAGCCCTGTTCCAGTCATTCATATCATTCATCATATTGTTGAATGATTGTGAAATTTTACCGGTTTCAGAGCTAAACTTATCTCGGAGTACCATTGATACCCCGACTTCTACTAAACTTTTTGTATCTCCTATCATGTTGACATTTTCTTCTTCATTTGTTTATAATAATTCTCAGCTATGAGTAGGAATTTCTTTCTTTTACGAACGGGTAGACACAAAAAGGTGAGATAGTCTAAGACTATCTCAGCCCGAGTAATGTATATGTAATCTTCCTCTAAATTATATCTCCCGTCAAGTAGAAAAAATCAGGAGCAGCCATAATTGGGTAATCCATCATGTTCCCAGTTTCTGGGTTTTCGATTTGAGTATATCCATGGAAGATTGGGTCTACTGTATTTACCAACCGATGAATTTCTGCCATATCCCTTGATGAGAATAGAGAGAAGTTTTCTACTTTCTCAAATTTATCATCCACCTTTAACTTAAGGTTACGAAGAAGAAGAGTAGAGTGTCGAGTAAGTTTACTTGGTGAAAGCTGAACCATCTGAGACTCTTTTTCTCCATCCATCAATTCGAATTGGATTACCTTACCTGAGTTCAATTCCTCTGTATATTGCATAAGAGTAAATCCATCTTCTCCTTTTCTTCCCGGGTAGTAAGGAATGGCATTGGGTTTTTCTTCCATTTCTTGTTCTGTAGGAAGTACTGCATAATCGAAAAGAAATTCTCTCAAGTCCTGAGAGTAAGTTACAGAATCTTTGTTATCCCATTTATAAGTAAATTCTACTTCCTCTCCCAAAGAGAAGATTCGAGAATTAAATAGGATACAGTATCTATCCAGCAAGGGTAACTTAAGAGCATCCTCTATGGTTAATCTACCTGACTTAGTAGCATTCGTTTTAACTACTATTGCTGAAATATACTTGGTAAGATTCATAAGATTCTTTGAATCTACCGGGTTGGTGATAATTTCTTCATCTTCACCATTCTGCTCTCTGATTTCAAAAAGTCTACCAGAAGGAGCAGTGAATACTAAGGTTCTTAGTGTCATATCCATTTTATCTAATTTTTAAAAGTTCATAATTTCATAGTAACGGTAAGTATCAACAAGAAAGGGGTGAAACTCCTTATCTAGGAATCCCACCCCTCCACCTAAAACTCTAGTAAGAAAATGACTAAGAGAGTTAATACTTATCGCAAGTACCGACAGAAAATTCTATATTTTCTATTGTGTTTTCTGAAGCCATACGATCTAAGTCAAGGCCAGTTACTTTACAAGGCCAAACTTCTTCAAGCAGCCAAGTATTTAGGACAGATACTCCATCTTCTGCAAGTTCATTTACAATGGCAGTTTCCCAATATTCACTAGGAACTAACCCACCTCCAGCTATCATATCTTGGCAAGAATATAACCAATCTTGAAGCCAGGTATCTGAACCAGCAGTAGTTAAAAGTTTCTCTACTACCAGATTACCTACGGTAACTCTACCAGCAGTTTTTACATCCCTGTTTACATCTCCATGAGCAACCTGGTCAATCTCAATATCCGGAAGTTGGCAAGTCTGGAATAGATACGTATTGATAGGATGTTTTGGGAAAGAGATGCTCCATAGGAATTTCTTTCTAGGATTCTTTACTTTTGCTCCCATGTTTTATGATTTTAATGTTATTCGTTTTCTGAAATGTTAACTGATTTAGAAGCTGCATCGATTACAATGTTAATTGTAATTTCTTGCATAGGAACAATATCTTTGTACTTCAGGATTACTTTATATTTACCCTGACGGACATCAGCTTCATTATTTACAGAGAGTTCTGAATAAGAGCCAGCATCCTGGTCACCCATCCATATATACTCTGACATAGCATTTTCATCTACCAGATTATCTAGGATTGGTTTTACCTCAAGATAAATATTCTTCCAAGTACCCCAGATATTGGGTTCTTCCAAATACTTATTCAATATAGGACGAAGAGTCTTCTTCAAGTACAAATTCAATCTTACAATTGAAAGGAATCTTTCTGAATCCTGTTTTACTTGAGAAGAGAAGCAATGCCATAACATGGTTTGTTTACCAGAAGACGGAGTATCTTTGATTACAATCATGTTGGCATACATCTGAGCCAATTCGTTTAGTTCATTATAACGAGAATCACTACCATAGTTAGGACTTACTGGGCCCTGACCATCATAGATTACTCCACGATTCATACCGGCAAATGACTTCCAAGGTCCATAGTTAGAAGCAGAAGTATCACCCAAACCGAAGATGGTACCCAATACATCTGAATTAGTAAGTAACCCGAATTCATTGTAGTACTTGATACCACCTGCAAAATAGGCCGCATACTTAGAATTACCGATACTACCCAAACAATTATTAATCCAAGTAATAATGCTCTGCTTATTTCTAGGCTGAGTTCCCTCAGAATAATGGGTAGTATATTTAGGTACTTCGATGTAATAGGTATATTCTTGCAATTCAGCACACATATCTTTAGCAGCCTTATGTACTTTTAAAACATCTTGATCTGTTTTCAGATGTTGATGAATATGAGAACAAGCTAACTGATAAACATCTGTATAATCCTTTACCAAATCCAAAGAAGCAATCCATTCATCTGCAGTAGGGTCAGCACCAGCAGTACCCAGTGTACCATTGAACATAGTCTCAGTACTAGTGGCTTCTTTACCTCCAACTTGGATAGTTAGTGGATTCTCAGTTTGGTCAATTGAAGTCTGAAGCCAAGCTACCAGGTTTTCGAAAGACTTAATCTTATCGGTAGTGGTTACCATCTTAGGTTCCAGGTATGCAGAATTACTAGCAAAGTTGCTTAAAGCCAGGTAATCTACAGAAGTTTTATTCTGAGCATCCTTAGTTTTATAAGTAATTACCGGACCTGATTCCAGGATAGAACCATTGGCATCATATATGTTATAAAAGATGGTATTCACTGATTTAGAAAAACCTACTTTAAAGGTTTCTCCAGAACCAATAGGATCACCATACCCTTTAGTTACCAAACCAAAGCTTACATTAGTACCTCCAGAAGTAAATTTCATTACTTCAGAAGCTTGAACTTCTCCAGGTATAGCAGAAGCTAATTCAATCTCATCTTCTTCTAATACTCTAGAGTCTTCTGCTTTAGTAATGGTACCCTTTTTAGCACCTGCTCCCAATACACGAATAATTCTTAGCTTAGAACCTCCTACTAAAGCTTTCTCTATGTTAGATACAGAACCATCAGGTACAATCTCTTTACCAAATATTCTTTGGAATTGAGAGAAAGAAGTGATTAATTCTGAAGGATCATCATAGGGACCTTTTTCAGTTCTAGCCAAGAAACATGATACTCCTAAAAGAGGAGTAGTCTGTTGAACATTGTTGTTCTCGAATTTAAAAACAACGCTTGGTGATTTTGACATATCCTTGTGTTTTTATAGGTTATACATTAATTTAATTAATACCAGTAAGTATCGTTACCTTACTGGTATTATTAGAAAATTAATCTTCTTTATTCTTAAATAAACCTCCGATAGCCTTAATCACATCATAGAAACCACATCCTGATAAACCAGCAGCTAATCCATAAATTAATACCTGATAGAATGGGTAGTTTTCCAATAATGGTGTAAGTTGTAATCCCCAAGCTATAAGACATACAAGAATACCTACTAAGGCAGATATACCAATCTTAGCAAGTTTGTTGTCTTTGATAGCTGGGATTACCTTTAGTATCTGAGTAACCAAAGATGATACCAAAGTTACTATACCCGTAAAGGTACCCAGATTGATTACGAACTCTGAACCAGTTGAAGGTTCTACTTCTGCAGCAAACAATGACACTGGTAAAATGAGTGCCATCAGCATAAACACTAACTTTTTCATTTTAGTAAATTTTTGAGTTAAACATGTATATTGAGATTGAGCATCTCCTCGTCCTTTTGGTATTCTGGTCCTAGTAAAAGACTTATATCTTTTATAGGTATTAGATCCCCCATTTCTACCAGTTTTTCTGGTATAATACCATCCTTACATACATATTGGTATACCTTTTCCAATAATCCATGGGATTCATCTGGATGGTCATAGAAATTACCAATCTCTATAAACAGATTCCCAGTAGGAGCTATCCTACCTTTATCCCATTCTTCTAAATCATTGAAGTAAGGTCTTATATATCCCCTAGTGGGTAATGCTTCATGAAGAATAGAGTGAAGTAATCTCATATCATTCTGAGTAGTTGCTACCAGATGAATATCGATAGTGATATCCTTGGTTTCATACGGGAACTCTGACATCTGATAATTGCCTGCCTCTAATTTATCTCCAATGATATATTTCTCTACTCCAATATCTCCAGGATAATAAGCAGTGCTTTCTATAGTTATCCTTGGACAAGTTTTAGGACCTCTTACCTGGTTATTACCTATACCGAATAAGTAAATAAATTTGTCTATTGCTTCCTTATCTTCTTGGAATCTCTTTTCATTCTCTGGTGATAAGGGTAAATAATCCTCAGGATTAAGTCCCATCTTCTTTTCTAAGAGAACCCTCAATAGGCATATATAGAAGGTTCTCTCTACTATCTCTTGTGAATTTACCATAATTACCTCCTATCTTATTTTCATTACATAAGCCAATACATAATATGGTGGCCTATTCTCATGAGCACTACCTCCACCAGTTGGCTGAGTATAAGCTGAATAATCCGAATCTGGTATTTTATGATTAGGGAATGGTCTATTATTAGCATTGTCTCCCCATTTTTCTTCTTTAAATGTAATCTTATGACTATGAGGAGGTATTTGATCTAGAGTAAGAGTTACTAGGGCCTGCCCACCAGTATTACCAATACGTTCATATTCATAATTTCTTGGATCATATCCTACTACAAATCTACCTCTTAAGTCTGGAACACTTATATAACCAGCTTTAGTAGAAGCAGTATTATACTTATCTCCAATAGCTTTATATAATTCTGGGTATTCTGCTATACTTACTTGACTTCCATCACAAAGTACATAACCTTCAGGAACTCCAGAACCAGACCATAATTGGATAAGACCAATATCCCCTCCAGCAGTGTTCTCTTTTTTACCCTGTCTACAAGTTACAACTACAGTTTTACCTGATTCATCCTGTATGAAAATTACTTGGCCAAGTTTATCATTATGAGTATTATCGTTTAAGCTCATGATAAGAGTAGTACCAGAGCCAGATACATCTCCCGAGTTTTCCCTAGTATAATTTACATTAACTGGATCACCAACTTTCTTTCCATTGATTACCATTTGTTTAGTAGATACAATAGTAACCTCTTTACTTTCTCCTGTAGGCTCAAAGTATAATTCAGTGGGTGAAACTCTGAAAGTGTATTCATAATTGCCTTCCCCTTTCTTGTGGATAAGCTTTACTTCTTTAGTTGACCCATCTACAGCTTCTACTGTTAAGATCTGAACTATATCTTTGTCCGTAGCATTCTTTTCTTCTGGTGTTACCGTTATAACAGTCCTACCTGAACCTTGATTCTTGCTTATAGTGAATCCCATTATCTTCTATATTTCCTTATTTCTTTACGAAGTTCTCTTACTATAATTTCCTTAAGAACCTTCTTACCACCTATTTGTTCGAAAGCTGGTGCCCATAAGGGTCTTGGAGGTAAATTACCACCTCTAGAACCATACTCTAACATGATAGCTACTTGGTTCAATGTTCTTTTACTAGTCCTATCACCCTTTCTGGTTTTCTTAAGGTTAGTAGGTATACCTACGTAAGTTCGATTCTTCTGTTTTACTATTTGTACTGATCTTAAATACTGACCTGTATACTTCAAAAGGGTATGCTCTCCATATCGTTTAATAGTATTAGCAGAGTGAGGATCCCAATGAGTTCCTCTTGGAGGAGTACCCGTTCTTAGGCATTTTTTCACAAGTCTGAGAAGTTGATTGCCGAATTTCTCAGTAGCTCTATCATAAGCATCCCTCATGATAGAAGGAGTTTCTGCAATTAACCTCTCAGCTCTAGCCTGTTCTTTTGGGTCAGTATATATCTGTAAGTCTCCCAAGGGAGTACTTATAGTTATGTTTACTGACTTACTTGCCATCTGGATTTTCCTTCGGTTTATTCAAGCCAAGTGAATCCATCATAAGGTTTATGGCTTGCTGTTGTGATTGTAATACTGATACTACATCCTTCCTAAATGAAGCGAATTCTTCATTGAATTGACTACCATTAGTGGGCTCCTTGTTTTCAAACATAGCAAGGATATTATCGCATTCCTTTATTATGTTCTCGTATTTACCTACATTATTAATAATACCAAGAGCCTGTGACCTTTGCAATGATACTTCGTTTACAATATTACTTCCAATTAGAGTGTAATACACATTGTTATAAATACCCTCATTCCCATCCGAAGGTAAATATACGGTTACTGTACCAATGGAATCTTGAAGAACAATTTCTATAAGATTAGAAAAGCCATCACCATTTTCATTAGCTCTGGGTTTACTTTCTCCTACCTTTACTACTTTAGCTCGGTCAAAGATTGGGTACATTGATCTTCTGTCTCTTTCTAGAGTAAAGACTGAATCTCCTCTTTGTAATGATTTAAATTTCATTTCTTCCATACTGCATTATTTTTATTGATTAGACTTAATCCCATTTGAACCATACTGGGATTCTGTTTCATAAATTCTACTAGGTTCAAGAAATTATAGTATCCATAGATATCTATCAGTCTTTGTGCTTCATCGGCTACTCTCTTTGCTACCTCTAAATTAGGAGCCGGTAGTTGCATTTGGAGAGTAAAGGTTTGTAGTTTATTATCTTCTTCCATGTTTCTTACTAGATTAAAACGAAAAAAGGGAAATACCCACTACAGGTACCTCCCTTTTCCCTAATCAACTTTAATAGAAATTATGCAGTTTTATTACCCAAAGCCTGTACTACCGAGTTAATAATGTTTTGATCTCTCTGAGCATCAACTACTCGATTCAGTCTAGCAATTTCTTGGTCTTTTGCAGTGTTCTCAATCAGACACTTAATCTCTTGCTGGCCTTTCATTACCTCGCAATGATTACGTTCTGCCTGAAGAGCTAATCGGTTTTCAGATTCTCTAACTAGGCCTTTAATTTCACAGCAGCAAGTTGACTGTTGATGTTCCATCTGGCAAAGACGGTCCATAACTCGATTGAACCCTGCTCCCATTTGATCACGAGAATCCCGGATATCAGAATTAGTCTTATAACCAAGATCACAAAGGCCACGTTCAGTAGCAAAGCGAGTGTTAAGTACTTCTTTACCTACACCCTCTACTTGTCTAGAAACTCCTGCAACTTCAGAAGTAACTCCACGAGCAGCATCCGAGATGTCTTTGTAAATACCAGCTTTTGCTTCCTGAACAGTAGATTCCACTTTTTGGATATCAGCTTTTGTGTCATTGATTTTGTCCCACACAGAAACTGCAGCAGCACCAAAACCACCACCTACTAAAGCTCCACCGACAGCACCCCAACCGGAGCCCCATCCTCGATTATTACAACATTCATCACTATAACGATTACGATCCGCAACCACTACAGTACCTTCACCAGATTTAACTTCCATAATGATTTAGTTTTAAAGTTAATAATTAAATTTATCTATCAATAAATGTACTAGTGTTGTGTTTAGGATTAAATTGTCTAGGTGGGCCAAGAAACATCCCAATGATGGGTATTATTCCCCTCTTCAATCCTAAAATTACCAATTGATAACCATAAACCTCTTACAGAATTATAGGCCCATACATAAACCTTATCTCCAACCCCTCTATCCTTAGTAGTACTTTGAAGAGAATTCACAGTTATTTTACCTTCTACTGAGTTTACTATAATACCTTCACGTATTAAGCTCATATCATACATAGAGTCAGAAGTATGAGGTATATTAGCCGTATCAAATAATCCCCACGTATCTTGATCATTACCATTTGAAATATTTAAACTTAATTCCAATCTGAATGATTTCTCTTTTTTAGCTTCTTGAAGAACTCTGAAAATTACTGTTTTTCCAGATGCCTTCTGTCTATAAGTATCTGCTCCAGTTCTTTCGGTATATTCATTTTCAGTTATATTTGCTATAAACCTGAAGGGAGATTGAGTATCTGATGTCAGTACCAAGCCGATTAATTTCTCTGTTATCTCCGAATGGACTCCCTCTATATCGTCTGCAGATAAGGGACTACCATTGTGAGTAGAGATAATATTAAATACATGTTTATTTACCAATCCATTTGAAGGAGCTGAGAAGGTGAAATCGGTGTAATGCCCATTACCATCTGAATCAGTAATATAAAACTCATAGACATCTCCTGCTTCTTGAACTATTGTCAGAGTACAAGTTTTACCAGATTCCCCTTGAGTAAAGGTAATAACTCCAGTTCTAGATGAACTACTATTATTAGTAGCTACCTTAAATGTAGCCCCGGCACCTGAACCAGATATAGTAATCCAATCCACATTAGAAGATAAAGCCCAATTAAGGAATTGATTACCATTCTTCCTAGAATATACTCTTACAGGTCTATTGAAGGATGAGTCTGAGCTTGGCCAACCAGAATAAGTAAGAGAAGTACTCAAAGAATCCCCCGAGTTTTCCCTAATACCAAACTCATAAGTTGAAGCACTCTGTTGTACAGTTTGTACTAACTCTCTATCTAAGCCATTAGGTTGATTAGCTCTGATTGTAAGAGTTCTGCTTGCAGGCTTTGAATGCTCAGGTATGGTAATAGTTACTTTAAAGTAATAACCACTCACATTAGTAATAGTTTCGGTTACTCCGGGGGGCAAAATAAGAGTAGGTTTAATAGCTTCGGTAGAACTTAAAGAACCGTTAACATATCTAGACCTATAACTTTTTATATAAAAAGAAATATTACCTCCTTTACCTTCAACAGTACCAATGGATAAAGTACTAGTTTTATACCCACTATTCTGTTGGGTACTGTGTTCAAATACCATACCACTACTGGGATAAGTTACCTCAGCCGAATTCTGTGTAATGGTTAAATATACAGGAGTTGCCGTATCATAAGTAAACTTAATCTTAAAAGTTCTAGGTGATGAGTTAGGGTTTGGTGCTACACTAATACTACATCCACTAGAAGTTTTACCAGAGATGGTAATATCAGATGAAGTTCCCTCAACTACTTCAGCTGAAGTATAAGGAGTTCTAATGTTTTCTACATAAGTTCCGTTTATATATTTATCATAATTGGCATTTACTGTCAATCTAAATCCTGAACCAGTTCCAGGTACATTTTTAGTAGTTGGGTCTATAGATAGGTGATCTACATAAGTTACTTGACCTCCTTCCTGAGAAATTGAGATAGTCTGGTCTGTAGCAGTTGGGAAATCGAAAGTAACCGTAAAATTTCTAGCAGAACCACTATTACTTGGGATAGAAATACTATTACCACTAATAGAAGCCGGACTAGAAACTCTTACGGTAGCAGTTTCTGATTCTGTATAACTACTACCTTGACCATTCCAAGTATAAGTTCTACTTGCACTCTTAGCAGTTACATTAGATTGACCTCCACTGTAACTGAAAGAAGTTTTATCTACTCTACAGTTATAACTCCATGAAGAATAAACTTTTCTACCTGCTGCCTGAGTAAATGTTGCCTGTAGGGTTTTACCCGAATACTTCTGAGTCCAAGTTACAGTGATTGATTTACTATTAGTAGATGTATTGTTGGGTACTATTCTACCTTTATTACCGTCGTAATCTGTAGTATACCAAGAACCTTCCGAAGTTTTAGTGACATCATTCGCCAAACTTTGAGAGATAGTAGTATTAACACCGTTTACTTGCTTAACTCGATTAGAAGCATATGAACCAAAGGGGTATGTACCTCCAGTAGCTGGAGCATTAAAAGAAGGATTACCATTCGGATCCCACTGGAATGTATAAATCCATTGCTCGGCATTGATATCCTCTAACTTGACACATTCATTGTTACCGTAGCTAGCAGCATTACTAATTACAATAACCTTGTCAACATTGGAGTCCTTACCATTATTGAGTGCTAACAACTCAGCCTTGGTAGGGCACTCATTAGAGGTCTTACCAAGGCCGGTCTTATTCAGAATAGCACTCCAAGTTGCTATTTCTGCCATATTACTTATTGTTTAATTGTTTCTTAAAGTCTTCGAATTCTTTTCTCAATAACTTAACTCCTTCGAGAGCCATGACACTGAGCATTTCATATTCTACTACTTTTACTTTTACATATTCCTGACCATCTTCTCCGACGAAAGTTTCGAATCTAGATTGGTTAGGTACTTGAGAAGCAGGTATAGTATTCTCTGATACCAACAGAGGTTCAATTTCCTCTAAGCTCTGAGCAATAGTTCCCACTTGGTATTTACCATTCATCTTGAAGTGAACTGTAGGTATATTGCAGATTTGGTCCAGAGTATGGTTCAAATTCTCTACTTGAGATTTTAATCTACCATCTGATTCCTTCCAGAAACCAGAAGCTGCAGTAGTTTTAGCAAATACTACTTGGTCTGTAGTAGCCAATCCTAATTGAGCTCTAGTTACATTATGAGGATTATCCCTTCTGTTTGCATGGGTACTTAAGTCGGTCTGAGCTTTTGTACCTGCAGCCTTAGCATCTGCAATAGCAGCAGCCTGAGCAGTAGATACTGGCATATCTGCTGGAGCTAAGTTCTGTACATTACCTAAACCTATCTGAGCTTTGGTTACATTGTGAGGGTTACTCTTATTGCCAATATGAGCATCTAAGCTTTCCTTAATTACTTTGTCAGAATCCTGGATTAATTTCTCTAATGCAGTTTTAGCAGCATCAGTATAAGCCTTAGCTTCATTCAAAGCATTGGTAATATCTCCATTCAGACCAGAGTTAAGTTTATTGAACATCTCCCGAGTCAATACTCCAGCTCGATTAGCATTAGCAGCTAAAATTTCTAATGTCTGTGTAGTAGCTTCACCATATACTCCATCAGCTTTAGTAGATTTACTAATCTGTACCCAAACTTTATCCGTATTCTGAACTACTCCTTTACCAGAAATTATAATAGTACCCGGGATAGAATCAAACAGTTTCTTATCTGCTGCAGTTTGTACACCTGCTAAGTCTTTGGTAGCAGCTGGGATAGGTTGATTATAAGTATTTACATTTGCAGTATCACCAAAATCTGAACAATCGAAATTTAATCTAACTTCGGTAGCATTTCTAGTCCAAGCTCTGTCATCCTTAATATGAGAATAAAACTTTAGATTATCACTCAGAGATTTTCTCCAATCAGCTAAAGCTTTACCCTTACCTCCATCATAAGCAGTACCAGTAACTTCTCCAAGTATCAGTGAAGAAGTATTACTATCTACAAACTGAGTACCTGACCAACGGAATTGATAAGAGGGTTCATCCTGGGTAATATTCAAATATATCTTACCTGATTCTCCAGTAATAGGATTAGCATGATCTGGGTCAGAATATAATTTAATATTGCTCAGCTTTCCAGTTTCACTGACATCATAAGTAGCATAAACTTCGATAACATCATCAACATAAGAAGGCAATTGACTAGAGGGTACTAATCCATTACCATCCAAAGATGCAAATCCATTAGCCTTACCCTTAGTTGCTACGAAATCATCATGCTTCTTTTCTAAGTTATTGATATTAGTTTGTAACTTATTCTCAAGAGCAGTATCTGCAGCAGCTCTGGCTTCTTCTTCTTCCTGAATCTTTTGCATCTGAACCTGGTCGTATTCAGCACGAGCATCTGCCTCTTCTTTGATAGCTTGAGTAAATTTAGTGTCTAATGCCTGGTCAGCTGCTTTTCTATCCTCGATTTCTTGAGCAAGGGAAGCTTCGGAAGAATTCTTCAAGGCTTCAATGGCATCTTTTCTGTCTTGGATTTCCTTAGCAATCTGCTGGGGTAAAGTTTCATCCAACTTAACCTTATCAGCAGCAGACATAGTACCAGCTTTAGTAATTGAAGCTACTGGTAAATCAAAAGTAGTATTATCATCTTTATATATTCCTTCGTTTACAGTTTTTCGGTTTACTGATACTGTAACTTTATTAGCATCTGAAGTTGCTCCTTCTCCAACTACTACAGTCTGAGGAATAGAGTTAAATAACTTCTTATCTGCTGCAGTTTGTACACCGGCTTTCTCAGCAGTAGAAGCGGGGATATCTACAGTGAAATCATTAGATTTCTGTATACCTTCATCGGAGTTATATGTACTTCTACTTATGTTAGTAGTAACCACACTAGCCTTAGGTGTATAACTAGCTCCCGTGATATAATCATTAGGCATAGAATTCCATCTCTTCTTATCGGCTGCTGACTGAAGACCTGCTTTAGCATCTGTAGCAGAAGGTATAGCAAACTTACGAGGCATAGGTTCTCCATAGAGATTGCCCTCTTCTTTTACAGAACTCTTAAAGTTTACTTCAGCAGAAGTACCGTTGATAACCAAGTTCGGATCAATTTCCGTAACCATAGTTAAGGGTAAAGCATTTGAAGTTGCTTCTTCTTTCTGAAGACGTTCATCTAAGCCGTTAGTGATACCATTAAATTTATTCTCAAGTGCGGTATCAGCTGCTTTTCTATCTTCGATTTCTTTATCTATACGTTTACCCAGAGCATTATCAGCAGCAATTCTTGCAGCCTCTTCAGCATCAATATTATCCTGGAGAACTTTATCGGCAGCAATACGCTCATTACGTTCTGTAGTAAGATCCTGAGTATTCTTATCTACTTTAGCTTCAATACGAATATCCTCAGCCTTTCTAGCCTCGATTTCTGTATTCAACAGTTCCTTGATTTCAAGATAACCAGTATCCTGATTACTTTGTAATCCCTGAATTAATTCTAGGTTACGTTGAATATTAGCAGTATTCTTAGCAATTAATTCATCCTGAGCCTGAGCCTTTGTTAATAATTCAGAACGAGTTTCTGTTACGAAAGTTCTCAGTTCACTTACTGTAGCATTAAGAGTAGTACTTAATTCAGTAAACTTCTGAGTAACTTGTTCATCAGCTGCAGTTCTATCGGAGATTTCCTTATCTATAATACCTTTAAGTTCAGTCAGCTTATTAGTAATTGTAGTTGCAAAGTTAGGATCATCTCCCAATGCTTTTGCAATCTCTTCTAGTGTATCTAATACTCCAGGAGCAGAACCAATAACCTTTTGGATTGCAGCTTCTACTTGTTCGGCATTCTGATAGTTAGAATCGTTTTCCAACTGAGATACCTTAGTAATGTAGTTAGCAAATTCCTGGATATTATCTAACTTAGCTTTTAATAAGTCGGTAAAGTCATTTGAAGAAAGCTCTTTGCCATCTACTTTATCAACCTTTCGGTCATTCAAGTTTTCAACAGCCTGAACTCTATCTGATACTTCCTGAGTAATCTTATTCTCTAACAGAGTGTCTGCCTGAGTACGATTAAGGGTTTCGGTATCAATATTATTCTGAAGCTTGGTATCTTCTTGTAGTCTACTTTGAGCCTCATCATTGATATCTTTAGATATAGCTACCAAATCATCTTTGTGATTTTCCATAGCTATAGTCAGAGAATCCTTAAGAGCTTGTTCAGCAGCCTTAGCTCTTTCTACTTCGGTTTGAATAGCAGTAGTGTTATTAGTTACTTTCTCCCTGAGCTCAGCTAAAGAACCAGTTACTCCACTATTGATGTTATCGATTCGAGTACTTAAAGCATCATCACCTGCCTTACGATCTTTAATCTCCTGGTCGATTCGAGCATTGATTTTCTCATCTTCATTTGCCCGGGCAGTAGATTCAGTATTTATCAAGCCAGTGAACTTATTATCTAATAAAGTATCTGCTGCAGTTCTATCAGAGATCTCCTTATCGATATTCTGCTGTAAAACAGTATCACCAGCTTCTCTCTTTGAAACCTCAGTGTTCAAGTCGATATTTACCTTATCTACCTGAGACTTAAGATTAGTATCAGCATTGGCTCTTGCTTCAGCTTCTGCATTAACCATACCTTTTAATTCAGCATAATCTTCAGCTTCCTTAGTAATCTGGTCATTTAATCGGTCAGTATTACGTTGGATATTTGCCTTGTTAGCATTTACTTCTGTTTGCAAAGCATCTATCTTAGCCTGAAGTTCATTTTTAACGGTATTTACTGCATCCTGAATAGATAAAGCCAATTCTTGTATCTTGGTAGCATTAGCAGTTACTCGAGTATCTAATGCAGCATCAGCAGCCTTACGATCCGTTTCTTCCTTAGTGATAGCAGCTTGTAATGCAGCATCGGCATCTTTTCTGTCTTGGATTTCCTTATTCAGACTAGCTTGAATACCGTCAGTGTTACCAGTAATTTTATCTACTTCGTTATCAACGTATTCTTTCAACTTAGCCTCAAGAGCAGTATCAGCTTCCTTACGGTCAGAAACTTCCTTATCTACATTAGCCTGTACCTGGGCATCAGCTTCTGTACGATTAGTAATTTCTTGATTCAACTGTTCGGTAATAGCAGCCAATTTCTTGGTAATTGTAGTTGCAAAGTTTGGGTCATTACCCAAAGCATCTGCAATCTCCTTCAAAGTATCAAGAACCTCGGGAGCTTCTCCAATAATCTTTTCAATAGCTGCCTGAAGATCTGCTTCAGTTTGATAACCAGCATCATTGATAAGCTGAGATATTTTTGTGATATAATTAGCATGTTCTTCAATGCCATCCAATTTAGCCTTGAGAATATCAGTAAAGTCGTTTTTAGTAAGAGAATAGCCTTCTCTTTTATCTACCTTACGATTATCTAAGTCTTTATCGGCAGCAATACGTTCTTGTTTTTCTTGCTCTAGTTTTTCAAGCAATTCGGTTTTATCTGTACCGGCCTGAGTTTTCAAATCCTCAATCTTATGGTCAAGGATTTCATCTTGAGCAATTCGAGTTTCTTTCTCGTTATCAATATTGTTCTGAAGTACAGTATCTGCATTCTGACGGTTCTGAGCTTCTTGAATAATGTTCTGCTGTAAACCATTATCTGCATTCTGACGGTCAGAAGTTTCCTTTACAATCTGTTGGTGTAATACTTCATCCTGAGCAGTACGAGCTGCAGCTTCAGCATTAATCTTGGATTCAAGTTCTTGGTCTGCAGTTTTACGATCACTGATTTCGGTGTTCAGTTTAGATTCTAATGCTACATCTGCATTAGATCTTTCTGAAGTCTCGGTCAAAATCTTGTTGTTTAAGTCGGAAATATCCCTAGTATGGTCTAACTGTACTTGATGAACTGTTTCAGTTAATTTCTCATCAGCAGCTCTACGTTCAGCAGCTTCCTTTTCTACCAATTCTTTAGCATATTCTTTAGCTTCGGTTAAGTTATTATCAGTTTCTACTTCCAAATCACCAACCCGATCTTCTACCCTTTGAATACGAGCATTTATTGCTTCGATCATCTTAGTAATATCCTGTACTACTTTAGTGATAGTTGCATTCAACGTATTAACCGAGTTAACCAAGTTATCGTTCACAATCTTAATCTGAGAAGCTAATTCGTTTTCACGGTTCTTAGCTCTAGTTACCTCAGCTTCTAATTGAGTACGTAATTCAGTTAATCGGTTAGTGATATTGGTAGCAAAGTTTGGGTCATTGTTTAATGCTTCAGCCAATTCCTTTAATGTATCTAAAGCATCATCAGCACCATCTACTAAGTCATGTATATATTTCTCAACTTGTTCTTGAGTCTGATATTTCAAATCGTTTTCTAGTTGAGAAACTTTAGTAACATAGTTAGCATGTTCCTCAATTCCATTCAGTTTTTCTAGCAATTCATCAGAGAAGTTATTTTCTGACAAATCCCAACCTTCTTTCTTATCTACCTTGTTTGCAATTGATAAGAAGAATGCCCAGAACTCTTTAAGAGTTCCAACAAAACCATGAGCCAAAGAGTCATCATAATAACCCTGTAATAGCCGTTGGTCAATCTCTTCGCAAGTGTAGTATTTACTAACGTACATATGTATATATTTTAAGGTGTTACTTTATTCTTTCCCAATAACAGTTCTGAGTTATTACCACGGAAGTATTCTTTTTCTTTACCAGCAAAAGCATTTGGGATATCATCTGGATTATCTGGGTCAACATCTCCTCCATCCTCTATATCCCCAACTACTACGGCATAATCAGGTAATTTCCTAACTCTAAACTTAATAACTTGGCCAAAGCCTATATGAGGTATATCTTTATCCCATACCTCTCCAAAGTAATCTTGGTAATTTGATACGAACTTCATACCAGTCATAGATTGCATGGTAGTAGCTGAATTACCAGTACCAGGCATTTCTATGTGAACTCCAGAAGGTCCATTCAAGATTATAAGATTACTGTCCCACCAATCGCCTTCTACATTGTTAAGCTTGGTGAAACGTAACATTAACATTTTCATATCTTTATGGATTTTGTTCTACGAATTTGATTTTAGTATCTCTATCCCTTTTGAGGATTACCAAGAATACCAAAGCTTCATCTTTAGCCTGAGATACTTGAGTATCTCCAGAAGGTTTATATACTATCCCATTGATAACAAATCTATCCTCAGACCAGTTAAAGTTCCAATAACCTTCCTGATTGAGATATCCGATTTGTTCTATGTAATTCTTTGAAATAAGTATAGAAAGGTTCTCATCATCTAATTCTCCAGAAACAGTAGCCTTATTAATAGGCCAATTCCTAAAAGCATTGTAATAGCATAAAGCTTCTATGGGAATATTATAATATCTTGGGCTATCATCCTCAGCATGATTTAGATATTGATTAACATGTTTAGCCCAAGTAATTGTTTGTCTTCCAGCATCCCAGTCTAAGAAATCAGTGATAATCTTTTTATACCTATTCCAAGAATGGTTCTTAACCATTCTCCAAGGTTCTTTTGTCATGATTTCTTATCTATTATGGTTAACGAAGGTTTACTTGCTTTATTGAGGGGGGCTGTTGGATTAGGTCCTCCCAAATGAGTTGGTTTTCGATGATTTACTACTTTTGGTACTACTAACCGTTCGATTTGATCACAGAATGGTAAGTATATCTCTAACCTAGATGCCAGCATACATAGATTCTTTCTTAGTTCATCCATATATCCTCCAGGTTGAATCATCTTTGAATAAGTACTCCATAAGCTAGATATACTTTCGGATATTTTATCATAATACTGTACCTCAGTAGGACCCGTAGTAATTTGTTTTATCCTATCTCCTCTAGCATGTTCTCCAGGTGAATCACCATCTTGGTCTGGTCCATGAGATTCAGTGGAGATAATTTCTCTAAAACTATTTCCTGCAACCAACAGTATATTTTGTATTTGTATATTGAGATAATCCCATACTGCCAATTCCATAATTAATTGGTTTTCTAGTCCCTCATACCATAATTCATCATTATATTTATCTGGTGGTATAGTATGATTTACTAGTGGGAAGATATATAATTGCCATTTAGTGATGTATGCAGTTTTATCTTCTATGGTCATACTCTCATGCAATTCTTTGGGAATATACCTATCTATTAAATTGTAGATGGTATCCTGAAGAGTAGTATGCCCATAATTACATACAACTACGGTTCGAGTACAAGTCAAATCTAATCCATCAGAATTAGTGACATGTAGGGTTACATCATAAAATCCAGACTTCTCATAAGAGTAAGATTGATGTCTTCCACCATTGAAAACCTCTCCCTTATCATCGCCAAAGTCCCAGTCAAAAATGGATTTGGCCGGGACTTTGGTTAATACTCTAAATGAAACTTCCAGACCTGATGTTACATATGTGAAGTCTAGATTCTTTTTCATTTATATTCGGATTTGTTTATTCTTTGTTTTCTTCGAAATCTTCAAGTAAAACTTCAAGGATATCTTTTACGGTATCTTTCGGATCAGCTTCGATTTCATGTTTCTTAGCAATCAGCTTAGCTTCTTCAAGTGAATAAGCTTTGGCAATCTTACTGATTTCCATACCCTTTGCAAACTGAGCAGCTAGCTTCTTGTCAAGCTTTTCGATATCCTCAGCAGTATACTTGGCAGTTTTGTTCTTATCCGGAACTAAAACCAAGTGGCCAGAAACTAAAGCTTTCTGAATACGTTTTGTTCTGTACTGACGGGCAGTAAGTTCTCTCTCTTCGCCTTTTGCAATTGAAATACCTGTTACCTGGTCGTTAAAACTGTAGGCATTAGTTCCAACTGTTACAATGTAAGTAGTAGCCATAATCTTTTATTTTAGGTTATAATATAAAACCCCGAACAGAATGGATTGAAACTGTTCGGGGAGAAATTAGACAAAAATACAATGAAGAAATCCCGGATATTATTCTAAGTTAACCAATAGGTATGGGTCAATGTTCATGAAGCTCGGGAATCCAGCTTCAGAGAATTTCTTGTTAGCTGCCAACAGAAGAACAGCATCCTGGTACATCTTAGAGAAACCTGTAGTCAGAGAAGCATATACAGCTTCAGTCTGATTGGATACGATTCTTTCTGATTCAAGCATCAACTGTTTAGCAGTAAGCTTAATCAAGGCAGCACTGGTATCTACCATCAACAACTGCTGATCGGGAGTTCCCGGGTGAATATAGAAGTCAGCCTTGTTGGGAACCGGAGACTTGATATTCAGTGTAGCTTCTGTAGTTCCTGAGTGACGTTCTTTAAATTCAGGCAAGTTCAACATCTCGATAGCCTGGTCTTCACCACCAATCATAGTAGTAAAGTTACGGCCCATACGAGCAGCACGAACCCAGATATGCAACAAGTCTTTATAAGTAATACCGTTGGTTGTTTCATATACACCAATAACCGGAGCAGATTCAGAACCATCAGCTTTGTTACCGTTCATCAAAACATCCATTGCCAAAGTATCCATAGCATAACCCAACTGAATACCAAAGTCACGGAGATAGATTCCCAATACATCGATTGAAACGTAGTTCTTAACTTCGTCAGTAAGTTTAAATCCTTTACCGATTTTGAACAGAGAAACTGATTTCTGTCCGAAGCTTACATCTCCCAAAGGAATTGTTTCTGCTTCATTTACCTTAGCGGGAGCAGCATCCGACATATTTACCATCGGCATAGTTACCTGCAAACCATTAATGGATTGGTCTGAAGCAATGATGTTCGGGTAGAAAGGTGCCTGGCGCATACCAGTTGTAATAGCAGCACGGATGATTTCCGGTACAATCCAACGGATATTCTGTTGCGGCATAGTGAAGATGTTCTGCATTGTATCAATCTTAGGATTAATGCCCAACTTTTCGAAGAAGGCATCCTGTGATACACCATATTTACCCTGTACCAGTTCTTCCAGAGTAACTTCAATAGGCAATGTGTTGTTGGAACCCTGACGGTATGCTTCCAAACTTCTTACCATTTCCGGAAGTTCCTTTCTAAGGTCTTCCATTTTCAATTGTGCAAATTCTGTATTCATTGTTCTTTTAATGTTCAGTTAATGATTAGCGTACCAATACTTGAATAATATCATTAGCTTCATCAGCCGGTACGATGCTAATGAATTTTGTTTCATCGTCTGAAGTTTCAGCAGTGATGAAACGGTCAATCAATAGGTTATCTGTGGGTTTTACATAACCACATTCCATAGCCTCTTTAGCTACCCAGTTTACAACCATGAAAGCTTCTACAGCTACAGTTACTTCTACGGGGAAATTTCTTTGAGCCTGATAAGCGGGGTTAATGTTGTCAGTTACAGCTATACCCAGATAAACCTGGCTGCCATCCCCACCCGGGATATAAGGTTCGATATTACCATCGGTATCCAAAGCTACCGGCATACCCTGATGAATAACTTTGTTTTCTTTTACACAGAAAGCCTGATGCAACTTGTGAGATTCGCTCTTATAGATCACCGCTCTGGGAGTTTTTTCACCAAACAGAGTCATCGGTTGATCCTGATTTACCAGCTTAGTAGTAGGATGTGTATTCATATTCTTCTTATTTTAGAGATTATTTTAATTTGTTTGAATAGATACCTTTCAGAATCTCTTCAGTACTCTTTTCGGAATTCTGAGCAGTAGCTTTGTTATCGGATTTATCCTCTGCCTCAGTTGCAGAAGAAGCACGGCTTACATCGTGAGAACCGCATTTAGCACAGGTCATTGGGAATTTTTCTTCCAATCGAGCTTGGTAATCTTTAGTAAGAGAGATCAAAGTTACCATGCCGGTAGTTTCGGCATTCAACATTGTAACGATAGTTTCATCAGCTTTGTCACCCATAAGTTTTTTATAGGTTGCAACAGCATTTCCACGGAGAGATGCAATGTGGTTTTTACCTACCTGAGCCATTTCTTTCAGATTTGCAACTTCTGCATTCAGATTAGTAACCTGTTCTGTAAGAGAAGTTTTTTCTGTAGTTAAGTTATCCACAGTAGTCTGAAGAGTGTTACGAGAATTAACCAATTCCTGAATGGCTGCAAATGCAGTTTCCTCATTCATCTCTGTACCTTCGGCAAGAGTAAGGCAATCTTTACCAAAGATTCTTTCTAAAAATTTTTGTAGTTCATTCATATCTTTATTATTAGGATTTTGATTTCCTTGGTTATCATCATAAGATTGGGAAGTATCGTTATTTTCACTGAACAAAGCTAGATCAGTTTTCGTATCATAGAAGAAATACTGTTTAGACTTATCATCCCTATATTCTTCGTATGAAGCCCAAGTTCTCTTGGCAAAATTGGGATTAATGATTTTACCATCATCCCCAATCTTCTGAGCAAAAGCATCAGCTCCATGAGATACCAAAGAAGTTTCTAAGTATCTTACTACTTCAGTAACGATTCTTCGTACCATAACTCCCTTAGAATCATAGGTACCCAGTTTCTGGTAGAATTCGTTATCTTCCATATTTGGGTGAGACTTATCCCACTTAAACTGTACTGTTACTGAGTTAGAATGGATAGATGGAGGATCCATAAGAATGCCTCTAGCAATTCTTGGATTGGCTTTACCATCAATCTTTAATATACCATTGATACCTGCAGGGATAACAAAAGAACCATCCTTGTATTCATCTTGCCAGATAACTTGTGATACAGCTCCAATAGCATTACCAATATTAGTCTCATGGTCACAGTTTACGGTTTGTCCCAAGAGCATTCTCATAGAAGCCTTTAATACTCCGTTTTGACCAAAATCGGTAGGATTCCAGTTCTTAGACACAATAGTTGCAGATAATAATCTGAACATTGGTTCGATAAACTCCTCATCTTTAGGAGTAAGTTCTTCTGGCTTCAAGTCAGGATAATAGGTATTATAATCTATTTCTCCTCCCCAAAAACCAAATTGACTGACTGACTCCTTAGAAGTTTGAGCCCATTTATAAAAATTCTCCGAGAAGGTTTGTGGTTCTATAGAGGTTGGGATATACCCAGCCATTATAGTATGACCACTACCTATCACTAAAGAATCTAAATGTTCTCTGTTCTTTTTAGTAATCGGTTTACTCATCTTGATTTAGTATTTTGATCTCCTCGTGAAGGAGCCGGGTTATTTTTATCTCTTGATCTACGAGCAGATTGATTCTTATCATCCTGTCTCTGTTTCTTTTTAGTACCCTCTTGTGGGTCTGAATTACCTCCCTTAGCAAATTGGTCTTCCAATGAAACTCTGGGTTCTTCTTCTGAAGGAGAATCATAACCCATTTCCCAAGCATATTGATATTGAGAAATAATACCTGCCTTGTAAAGTAAGTCAAGGTTCTGAATCTTATACTGTCTACCTTGTTGGATTTTAACTTCATCAGAAATAGTAGATGATCCCCAAGTAATGGATATTCCCTTACAATCAAAGCCAGCCAGACGTAGTTCTAGTTCATAAATAAACTTAAGAACATAAGAAACTATCATTTGGATATTCTTTAGCTGACTTATAAGCTTAGAAAGCATAATACCAGTTGCTCCTTCTCCAATGGAAGCTTGTACTCCAATTAGGTTGCCATTTACTCCCAAACCATTAGCAACTGATTGCTGGTTCATATTCCAGGGTTTATCAATATTGCTCATCTCTTTTGAAGTAGAGTTAAGTTTAAACTGGTGGTCATCAATGTAACCAGTTACTACTCCATCCTTCATACCTTCCCTTACATTCTGTTTCAAACGTATTAGCTCCCTATTTAATCTTCTAGTATAAGCTTCTACATTTTCATTAGGTTTCTGTTGGGGTTTTTCCATCAAAGCTTCTAGAAAACCAACCATACCACAGATTTCCATGATATGTTTAAAGTTAGTTTTCATATCATGCTGACCCTTTAATGAGTCCAATGATGCCATAAAAGGAGGTATTCCATAAGGTTCATCGGTATCATTATACATACCAACATAACAGTAAGTCTCTGTATTAAGTTTGATATAATCTTGCTTATTCGAGCCATTCCAAAGAGTGTTCCTCTGATATGGGCTATAAACTCCGTTATTCTCCCTTTTGAATACTATCCTGTCTGGTTTGAGGAATAATATAGTAGCTAAACCCTCAAGCTTTTCATTTGGTACAGCTTCTACTGAGATAGCTCCACTAATCATCAATTGGACTATCATTTTGTTTACCAAGCCATCCATACCAGCAGTATAGTTAGACCATTTGGGAGATACCTTAGAAAGATGATCTCTCATTTTATCAGCCTCTTTATCGGTATTATTAGGGAAGGTTATGTTGTGACCAGTATTAGCAAGCTTAAACATATCCTGTAAAGCTATGTTAACATCTGGATTCACTTTATATAAATCCCTTAAAAGCTGAATCACTTCAACACGAAAAGAAGGCGTAACCATCTGAGTTAAGCCTTTCAATGTATGAATGAAGTTACCTGGGTCATCATCCGGTTCCGATACTCTACCGGGTGAAATAGGTACCTCCTCTTTTTTACTTGGAGGATTAGCCTTGTTTTCTTGTATTGGAGATCGATTCCTTCTATCGAATCCAAAAAACTTAAGAATTTTCATTTCGGTTGTATTATTACATTAGTTTTTCCTTTTCGTATGTGATTACAAATTGCTTTACCAAATATATCATCATCAGAATAAACATCTCCTTCCAAATCCACATCTACAGCAGAAGTATTATTTCTGTGTTTACCCATGGCTACGGGTCTACCCAAACCATCATATATAAAGGTAGGAGCTTCTTGAACAAAGAAAGGATCTTTCACAATGATATTCTCTTCTCGAATATCTTGTTCTAGACCCTCTATGATTACTGAACGATTCTTTTGGGTAGTTAACCAACCAGGAGATTTATCAACCTCAGGTCTAGACTTACCTTTCTTTTTCAGAAGCTTTTGATAGTAGTATAGATTAGGGTAACCTTCTGACTGAAGAGCAGAAGTTACTGCTAACCCAACGTCGTTAGATTCTGGAGCTACAACAGCAAAATTAAATAATTGCCCAGTATCTCCCAGTAACCTAGCATATTTATCTACTGCCATTCTTCCCTTATACACAACTTGTTCTTCTCCCAGCTTGTCCATACAAGTGAAAGAAGAATAGTCTGAGCCTCTACCTGTTGCAACGTCTGCACCGATAAAGTACTGTTTATTTGGATCTGGTTCGTTGAATTGTCTATACTGACGATTGAAACGATATTTTAAAACTGGATAATCACTTAAGCAATCTTCGATAGCCTTGATATCTGCCATATCAAATACTGTATTACCTGAAGAAAGAAAATCTCCATCGATTTCTTGTGCAGTTCTTTTTGGACCCAATGCAGAAGCCATCTGGTCATACCAAGATTGATCCCGTTCTGGGTGCATCTGCCAATATAATCGAATAGCATTGAAAGGATTACCTCCAGCTATAGCATCTACCCATGTTGAATGGTAAAAATTACCCATACCGTATGGAGTAGAATTGATGATGGCTGAACCTCCGGTGGAAAGCGTAGGGAAGGCAGCTGCCCAAATAGCTGAAGCCCACCGAACGATTGCAGCCTCATCAATTACCAGGAGAGAAAGAGATTCTGAACGACCTGCTTCGGAAGATGTTGGAATGGATTCTATGAATGAACCATTATCAAATTCAATCATAGAGGCAGAACCAAATTCCCCAGTTCTTCCGTTGATGATAGGTGTTTGCATATACCATGGAAGATTCTTATACATGAACTTAATCTTCTTAAGTACCTTTTTAGCTGTTGTATCCTTAATGGAGATAATGTTTATCTTCTTATTAGGATGATATGATGCCAGCCATAAGCAGTACATAGATATAAGTTCTGTAATACCCGCTTGCCTGAACTTTAACAAGATATTGAATCTCTGGAGTATAAATTGGTATAGTACGGCTTTTTGATACGGATATAATTCAAATCGAACCTTTCCTCTCACTGGATGTATCACATAACAAAAAAGACTGAAAAAGAAAACATCCGTTGTAACCCTAGATAGATTAGATAATTCTTCTCTTGTAAGGTTAGTGGGTGTTTCCTGTATCTTATTTGCCATAAAATCTAAAATTTATAAGTTACTACCAGTTCTAAATCAGTTTTGATACCTGAGAAATATCTTGGGTAATAAAAACTGTTTATCCCCAGTTTGTAATTAAATCTCTTAGTCTCGATTGAAATTCCTGTTCCCAAATCCCATAGATTGTTAAAGGGTCGGTACTTACCATAAACATAAGGAACTAATCTTATTCTAGATTTAATTTCTTGTGTGGTAAGTTTTCCGTTATACCAAGAATACTTGTAGTTATTAGTGTCGATATTGAATAACCTACTAGAATAAATTCCCGAGTTTTGATTAAGGAAACTCAATGTAAGTTGATTCTTATCGATTACTAATTGAACAAGAGAATCCTTCTCTGATATCTCGGCTGAATCGGTACTGCATAAACCCTGGCTAACCGAAGAATGCGGAGAATTGTAGAGAAGGATTCTACTTGGGTTAAGTAAATTATCGTAGGAAATTGGCAGGAAATCTTTCCTCAAATAAATTGTATCAGTATGTTGAATGATCTCTTTATCAGGTAACATACTGAGTTGTTGATTCAGTTTGTAATTCCTGAAGCAAAGGTAAATAGTAAATCCTAGTAAAAGGACTACCATGGCAACTTTAAGCTTCTTCATAATTTAGACTTTTGAATGATTTCTTTGAGTTCATTAGCATTATTCTTCAGTTCTTCAAATAACTCCAGATCTAAACTTTCAGATTTTGGTAAAGTGATTCCAATGAAATAACATTTCTCAGATTCTCTCATTGAGATTCTACTGCCTAATTTGAAAGCTAATCGTATAACTTTAGACTTAACCAGCTTAGCAATTGATTGTGGAAGAATTCCATTTAACTTAAGTATTCTTCGTTCTTCATGAGTTAATTTCAAATTTTCCATATTTCTTGAGTTTTAGGTTTGTTTATGTTCCATAGTAAACTTGGTACCTCGAAGAGTATGGCTTCTTTTATAATATAATTTAACGCGTCGTGCACAGTAGCTTTAGCTTTAGCTAAAGATACCTTCCTTCCGAAGGAAGGAATATCCTAATGGGTAAGTTAAGATGGGAATTGGGAAGGTATTAGGCCACTTAAATATATACAAGTATAATTATATACAGGCCTTAAACCATAATCCTACTTCATATACCGACCCCTTACTCAAGGTATACCTAGCCTTATTTAACCAGTAGTGATAAGTCTTAGGGTCCCAAGTTGCAAATCCCCGAATAAATACTCGGTAATTTTCAGGGAATCCCATAATTGCCTTGAAATCATAAATACCCAAAGGATATCCATCTGGTCTAAATTGCCTATCAGAAGGTCTAAGTGTTAAGGGTGGTTTATCATCTTCTAATCGATATACTCCCGGGAGAGTACTCATCTTAGCAGTTTTGATTGGCCATTTCTTTTCATCTTTGAAATCATGAGTCCAAAGTTGTCTTACTTGTCTGACTGTAAGATTTTTCTTTTCAGGTAATTTCCGATAATCATACATGGCTAAAACTTTATCAGAGAATGGAATTAAAGCTTCCTGTGGGGCTTGTACTAGTAAATCTCTAGTAAGTTTTGGAGTATTTACTTGGAATACTTCATTAAAAGAATCCAAATACTCTTTTCCCTTGTCTAAATGAACTCCGATAATTACTAATCTTTTTCTTGATACTTGGGAGTTTCCGAAGTCAGAAACGCTTCTTTCGTGAAAAATAAGTTTATAGTTCTTAAAGAAGTCCGTTAACATTTCTTTAGAAATGAGAGATAGCAATCTTGGTAGGTTTTCTATAAGAAAGAGAGCAGGTTCATAATATTGAATTGCTTGGAATACTAGTTGTATACTTTTATTACTTTTAGGGTCTCCTAGGGTCTTAGATTTAGATAATCTCATTACTGAGCAACTACCACAATCAGGGCTAGATAATATGATATCTGGATGCCAATCTTCGGGTAATTCGTACCCTTTTAAGAAAGGTATACCTTTGAAATTAGCTTTCCACTGCTCTTCTCTACTAGTATGGAATACTCCTCTAGGTTCAATATTTCCAATGAGTTTATCTTTAAAAGGGAATAGGAGGGCTCCTTGCCCTCCACATACTCCCAGTACTTTTAAGTCTTTCATTTCTTGTAACTTCTCAATTTTATGTATTTGAACCAAGCAAATGGCTTACGGTCTTCTAAATAATCCAGATCTTTATCATTATTATGAGCTTCTTCCTCAAAACTTACATCATGATATCTTTCATTCTGCTTATTCCATTTAGCAAAACAAAGAATGATTAAGTACTCGATTCCGTACCAAAGGTAGAAGAAACCAAAAGTCAATGCTAGTACCCACCAAAGTGATATATCAAATGATAACCAAAGTATAATACCCAGTATTAAACCAATTATACTACATTCAATCTGTTGTATCTGATGAATACGTTCATGATTAATATCTTCAGGGTAACATTCATTTCTTCTATTCTTGAAAAATGAATTATACAATAGAGTAATTGCTTTGTAACTTGGGAAAAGGAATGTCTTTGCTACCCAACTGTTAAAATGACATCTTTTCATAGCTTATCTTTGAAGTTTTCGTAGGTATTTCTCAGCTTTTGGTCGTAGTTATTGTCTTTGTAACCAGGGCCATTGTATCCTTTAGCGAAGGCATCCCAGTCTTTTGCCTTCAAATGTTTCACTAAACCAGAGTTATAGAGGAAATGATACATCAATTCTAGCTGCATTTCATGAGATTCAGACATCTTTTGGATCATTTCATCCACTGATTGACATCCACAAAGCTGATAATTGAAGCCCATAATCTGTCCCAATCCCCAAGAAGTAGCTAAATTAGCACAGTTTTCATCAATTTTACGAGCTGCTTCGAGTCTTTTCCACTCTCCTTCACCTCCTAAGTAGAATTCTTTGGTCCATTTTTGATAAACTAAGGATGGATTTCTCTTGGCTAGGTCATATAAATAGGTTCTTTTGCCTTCTCCATCGAGTTTTATCTTCAAATATTTCCACATTACATGACCCTCGAAGAGAATCTGAGGTCTACCAGAGGGTAAAAATCCGTCTCGATTACCACATTCTACTACAGTTACTGTCTTTAACAGAGCTGGTTCAAGGTTTAACTTGTTTGCAACCTTGGCAATTAATTCGTTAGTAAGTTTATCCATAATATAAATTCTTAGAGTTTACATTAAAGATGGTAAAGTATTGCTTGTAGCCTTTCTTAGGTAGGTATATCGAGTTCTATTTATCAATGAATAAATAATTTAATTATGGATATGGGAAAGAAACAACAGATTATGGTTGATTGGTTTAGGAAAACCTTAGATGAATCGAAGAAACCCTGGAATACCCAGGTATATTTGATAACTGATAAGTATCATGTTTACATTGCCAACAAAGATATCAGATTAATAGGAAGTAATTTCGGTAAGGCAATCGATAGACCCTTGAAATATTTCTTATTTACTGACGGTAAGATACAGTATTTCAACAGTATAGAATTTCTTGGCTATTTGCCTTTCGAATTAAGAGACGAATACCCAGTCAATTGCAAACCTCTAAATCCCTGGGAATACGACTACTACCGTCAGCATGGAATAACCTCAGAAGATTTGCAGAATTTATTCAATAATGATTGATATTTAAAAATAAAATAGTATATTTGTATAACGAAAATAAATACATTATTTATATGAAAAAAGAAATAGTAAAACTCAAAGAGGGTAACTCGGTAATTTACCAAGACAAAACCCTAATGGAAAAGGCAAACGTAGTATCTATCGATAAAAAGAACGGTACTGCAATATTATCTAACAAGGTAATAATTACTAGAACAACAAATCTAGATGGTCAATTTACTCGATTAGATGGAAAAGGTAATGCAATAATCCTACCTTGTACTACAGAGAATGAACAGAAGTACAATGCCTTTGTTGCATACCATCAATCCAAGAAATCCCTAGAGGCAATCAAAAAATGGTTGGATGATAATGGGAAACATAAGGATGATGAAACCTTTGAGAAAGTGATAACTTTAGATAAGAAACTTAAGAAACTAATCGAAAAGCTCAATGAATAGTACTTGGATAATATTAGGCATAATCTATGGGATATGCCTAATCCCCTCTATATTTCTAACCAAGATGTTATGTCAAGAAATCAGGATGATAAGACCTCACCTATTATTTCTTACAATCTGGTTAGTATTACCTTTATTTCCTATTTACCTAATATTCTTTAAAAAGAAAAACAATGGCTAGAATTAAAGATTACGACGAAGATTTATCTGCTCCCAAACTCCTAAGAGAAAGGGCAAGAGATAGCAAAGGTAGGTTCATTAAAAAGGACCTACCACCCTACATAGGGTCTGAGCAAGTATTAAAACCTAAGAACTACTATCACTTTGATAGTCATGGTAATTATAAGGGTAGCTCAATGAATTTTGATGCTCTAGTATTACTTGGCTTTACTTGGTTTAAATTACTGGGAGTAGCATTAATGATGTTGCTATGGCCACTAGTATTTATATATGCCCTTAATGATGGGATAGAGAGATACCCATTTAAGAAGTATGCAATCCCTTATATCTTTATCCTAGTGGCTTGGTTTATAATATTCTTATATGGATTAGTATCATGAGCAATATAGATGAAAAAGCAAAGAATAACTTCACCATAGAGATGAGGATATTCGAAAATTATGAGAAAGTGAAGTATGAGATAATCAAGGTAATTGATTTCCTAAGACATGCAGAAACTAACCTAGGGATGTGTAGGATATTCGATAATCAGAATCATGAATTATGGCATAGTGTAATTAAACCCTGGTTCCAACCTGAAAGGTTTGGTATTACCCATCTCTGGTTTCCTTCAGGGTTTAGTCACATAGGTTATGGAGAGTATCATATCATAAGAAGTAATAGATGGTTGAAGACTCCCATAGATAGGATTAATAGAGAGGATTATATATTTGGGTATTGGTTTCCTACCTATAAGAAGTATATCCCATATAGAATTAGGATTTTGAAATTGGCTTTAAAGGATTTGGAGAGGATTAAGGAAGAGTATGGTAAAGATTGATAGATTAAGGGATGATACCAATAAGAGGATTCTTAAATGTCAGGAATGTAAGAATATTTGGTATCGGTTGTGGATTAATCCTGAGGATATGATGAGAATAGAACCATTATTGGAGGGAGGGGATAGGATTTGGATGGAAGAACTTGAGATGTATTATACTTTCTTCTATGAGATAAGGAATGGTAGAAGGCTTATTGGGAAGAATAGGGTTAAAGAGATATTAGATATCCTTTTATAGGATGAATGCCGGGGATGTTAGGTCTCTGGCTTCTTTGTGTGTTGTGTCTTGGTATGCCCTTAACGTGTGTGTAGGAAGGTTTTTGTGTAGTATGCTCAAGGCTTTTCTAGGCAATGCCCTTAATACGAGGAGGTAAAAAGTTGTGGTAGTAAATTCGTGGTTTGTGTTCAAGGTACCCCTTAATACGAAGGCCTAAAAATACCAGGTAGTAAATGCGGGGTACGGTAGCCCTTATTTAGAATGAAGCAAAAAAAAAGTAAGGGACAAACATTCTCTTACTTTTTAAAAAATTTTATTTTCTTTTATTTTCTTGTTTATCCCATGCATAAGCAAGAAAACTTAATATAGTGAAAATAAATATCCAACATAAGATTCCTAAAACAAAATTCATAAGTTATATTTTATAAGTAGGGAATTAATTCCCTACTTTGATTAAACAATTTATTTTTTTACAATCTGTAAAGCCTTTTTCAAAATATCTTTGTTTGTTTCTTTCATATTTTCAGAACAAACTGAAGAAAGAGAAAAATCGTTTACTTTGTAAACTTGTTTGTAAAAGTCTAAAAACGCTTTTTTTAGCTTCTCTAAACGTGTTTTATCTTTTTCTTGAACCAATGATTCAGACAAAGAAAGAATTGTATTTCTAAATTTTTTTCTAGCTACTTTCTTTTCTTTGTCCGAAAGTTCTGAAAAAATATCTTCTTTGTAAATATCTGATTTTTTTACACCGAAAGAAGTTTTTAAAAGTCCCTCAGTAGACTTATTTAGATTAGCTAAAATATCCTTATAAAGAATATTGTTTGCTTTTGCTTGTGCTTTAGCTTTTTTAGCACTCACTTTGTTTATTTTTTCTTTTGTAGAATTTTCAACAACTACATTTACAGTTTCAACTGAATTTAATTTTTTTTCTTCCATAATAAAAAGGCTTGAATTTTTGAATTTATTTTATTATAACCTTTTCGATAAAAATTCAAGTCTTATTAGAAACTCGAAAAGGTTTTTTTTTATTTCTCTATGCAAATATAAGAACTATTTTTTAATCTACAAAATTTTTCAAAGATTTTTTTTTGAAAAATTTCTCATTAAATTTTAGAACTCTTATCGTTTCCGACATTGCAAAGATAGGACTTTATTTTTAATCTACAAAATAATTCGAGAAAAATTTTTGTTAAAAATGAATTTTATTATTTTAAGAATAATTTTCAGAAAATATTTGCATACCTCAAAAATTTTATTATTTGCGCATACATTATTTATTATCAAAAATTTTTATCAAATTTCCACCCATTAACCTCCGGGCGGCCTAAATTGCCCGCACGTTGTCCGCTATATAATACCTGTATGATAATAAGGTTAAGGCCATCTATGGTTCCATTACTATATCCTCTTGGTAATCCTCGTACTAAATCCCCATGGCCAGAGGATTCTAGGGGATTTTCGGAGGGCCTTTTAAGTGGCTATAGAATATCTGTATATTATATACCTATTACCTGAAGGCCATATATGGTCGATAGTTAGCGTACTTAGGTAAGCCTTATAAGATCTATAGATAGGCCTAGTGGGTTCTTATATAAGGCTAGTAAGTATATGTGTAGTAAAGCTCTAGTACCTCTTAGATGATTATATGAAGTCTATAGATGGCTTCTTAGGTATGTACATAGAAAAGCCCAGGTACCTTAGTTAGGCCTGGGCAATATTACTAGGTTAGTTTTAATCGAAGTATACTGTGAAGTATATACCAGCTGTAGTAAAGGAATAGTAAAGGTTATCTGAAGAATCTGGTTGCTCAGTAGAAAATTCGATTAGGCAATCGTCTGTATTAATGTAAATACTGAGAAGGTGATTGCCAGCATTTATTAGCTCTGGTAAGTTTTCATCGAATTGGTCATTTGAATTATATATGTATTCGTACCAGGGATAGTCTGGTAGGTAATTAATAAGATTAGTGATGATCTTATTGGTTATCTGATTTACTGGGACTGAAGGATAATCGGGATATATTTCTGGTTCAGATACTAAGGGTTCGGTACTGAGGTTGAATTTAATGTTTTGGATAGTTACTTTTTTTGTTGCCATGGTTAGGATATTTAAATAGTTATTAATTTCTTTTTTCTGATGCAAATATAAGAACAATATTTTATATATGCAATATCCCCGATTGCCTTTCGAAGGCCCCTAATGTCCTAGAATTATCTAAAATAACCATAATATAAATACTTATGCAATTAACAACAATATTACTAGGATGGCAATTAAAAATAGCCCCTTGATTGCCTAGAAATTTATTAAATCCGAGGCCATTTATGACATAAATTGTGTACCCAGTTTTATAAAATCCGAGCCTAAAATGGCCCCTCTAGGTACACAATTTTTATATAAATCCTAGCCTCTTGGCAATTAAAATCCGAGTCTAGGTACACAAAATCACAACCTAAATCCTAGATTACACAAACTAGCCAAACAGAACACTTTTCAATTACACGTGTGAAGCTAAAATACATACGTATCTAAATCCCACCCATATTAGTATATTATATATAGGCGTTACTAAAATAGCTACGTGTCAAAAAGGCTCATATACGTATCTCAAAAACTATTGCCAGAGTGTACTTTTTGCTTTTCTGTGATTTAGGGGCCAGGATTGGTGATTTTATTGCCTAAAATGGCCTTTGGGGCCTCAAGGATTTAGTACTTTAAATTTTGAGAGCTATAGTGTTTGATATAGTAGAGCCCCATCTATGGGTATGTTCCTGACATTTTCGAAAAACCCCCTTGGTACACAGAAAAGAAGGGAAACCAAGAGCCTAAGATATGTATATTAGTATTAGTTATGTGTATTATATATTGATTGTGATATAGGGGATTTGTATCTTAGTTAGTGATATCTGTATATTCAGATTAGGTGTATATGATATAGGTAGGTTAATTGTGTACCTTGTTATATATTATTTGTATATTTCTTTGTTGGGAGTGGGGTAGGTGGGTTGTGTACCTAGTATCTGTATACTTGGTTTTTATTTTGTTTTGGGAGGTAATTGATTATATACTTGGTTTGTGTACACAGAAATACCTAGAGTTTTCTGGGCTCTAGGTATTCTTTTTATTTATCTTTTGTGGTGTTGGGAGAGGGATACTAGATCTTCTGGGTTCTGAAGTATATCCTGTAGGTATGGGTTTATCTCTTGGATGTTATACTGGGCTTGGAACCTAGAGATGGTACCCTTTAGTTCATCTATTAGAGTATCATAGAGGTTATTGTATATTATCTCTTTGATTTTGGTTTGGACTCTCTTGTTTTGTTCTAAGGGTATTTCTTGGATGATTGAGACTTGGATCTCTATTGGTGATACTAGGTCTGGTACCGTTGGTATGTTACCCATATAGTCTAGTCCAGAGATGAGTTCTAATATTTCTTCGTTGGACATAGATAATATATTGTTGATGTCTTTGCATACTTTGCAGGATAGTATTTGATTACCGTTTTGGTTGATTGTAATCTTGGTTTTCATATCGGTTTATTTTTTAGTTAGATGGTTATTTTTTCTCTTGGCATGGTTAGGACTTCATAGATAGCATCATCTATGTTGATATCGAAATAGGATGTATGGGAAATGATTTCTTCTAGGTCTTCCTCTTTTGGTTCCCATCCGTAGTATCGGGCAATGATATAGGATTTGAGTATATCCCTGATATCTAAGTCATAAGTACCTATGTGATAGGTACTCATGATGTAGGCAATTGTTTTCATGGCATTATCAGAGTAATTGTTTTTCGAAGGTTTCTTGGTCATCAGGATCTGGCCAGTTCATGGTTTCTTCCATGTATTCAATGACTAAGTCCATGAATTGTCCCTGTAATTCTGGGTTAAGGGTTGAAATCTCTGTTTGTACTTCCCGTTGGATTTGGTCGTAGTGATAAGCAAAGATTCTGCGGATACGGGTTGAGATACCGGCATACTTTTTTAATAATTCATTATTTTTCATAAATCTAAAATTTTAAATAGTTAATAATTAAATTTTACTCTGCAAATATAACTACTTTATTTTATATATGCAAATCATGGTTATCATGGCTGAGGAATGGGTATGATATCTGTTATGATAACCTTTTCTGAAGTAAGATCCCAATAGTTCTGGATTTCCTTCAGGGCATTAATCATATGTAGATGTTCAGATATTAGTTCCTCTCCAGGATATCTGAGGTAATCTCTTATTTGTTCTGTTCGATAATTGATGGTAAAGGCTTGAGTATCCTTTAGTATTTCACGTACATGCGTTTGTCCGATATTATTTACCTGTATATTATCGAATATTTGATATGAAATTAGAAATCTACCTTGGGTTAGCATATATCTCTATTATTTGTTCATATTTATCTGTGCTAGTAAAAGTATCAAGGAAATAGTTATATTCCTTCTCATTAGTATGGAATGGATGCTTGTGCAATTCATATTTGCAATAATGTTCCCATGGGTTACCTGGTATGAAGGTATCTAAGTTAGGCCCTGAGGAATTAAGGAATAGGACTAAGATAAGCCCTATTCCTATGTAATATAATGCTGTTCTCATAATTCGTTAAAGATTATTGGTCTTTTATTGTATTAATGAATGTTATCTCATGGCATTAGAATTCTAAGTTAAACAATTGAATAGTGAGCATACTTGGGAAGTTTCCACCTTCGTAATGAGTATTAGAAGTATTGGAATAATTATAGTAAGCATCCTTTAGTGATATCTTGAGAATATCTAGTAGCAATGGATATAATTTGTACTGGTTAGCCCTTAACCATTCGTTGTATTCTTGAATATCGAATTCTGAAGTAAAAGTAGCAGAGAGTTGGATAAAGGGTTTATCCAAAGAATCTGGGTTATGGATATTTGTCTTAAGCCAAACCTTGGAAAGCATGTGGGATTCCTTTTGCATTAGGTTGACTGAACCAGTATTTTGCCATTGTTCGTATTGGTAAATTGTGATACCGGTTTTAAGGGCTGTTGTAATGTTGTTCAAGTTCATGACTGCCTAAATTTTAAATGAATATAATATATTTCTTTTTCTCTGATGCAAATTTAAGAATAATAAATTAAATATGCAATATCCCTGATTACTTAGCTGAGGCTTCTATTGGGTATCTGATAGAGCCTTTTCTGAATAAGGAAGAGGCCATTGATGGATTTTACATATTTCGCATCTTTACGGAAAGCATCTGGATTCTTTTTCTTAAACTGATGCCACCAATCATCATATTCTTCAAGGGTTTTGAATACCTTGTTTAAATCCTTAGTGGGACCTGTTAATTGAATGGTCTTAGGCCATACTTTAACATCTATTCTCTTACCATCATCGAAATATATACGAGAGGGTATAATTCTGTCTCTTATACACATCTCCGAGCCCACGAGACCTCTCTACATCTC
>OJPG01000248.1_pt1 | contig 49210 bp, 34 predicted proteins | sample 1598431 | NCBI WGS metagenome assembly OJPG01 (sample SAMN03922473, study PRJEB24848) | human gut metagenome | isolation source: stool sample | host: Homo sapiens | place: Germany | collected 2010-11 | reverse complement strand
TTAGATTCCCCTAACTCGTGCAAGTAAACCTCAAAGTGTTAGTGATTATTAGTACATTTGTCGAGCCGCCTGACATCCTTGCGCATAATACGCAGAGAGGCTGCGGGGCGGCAATATATTTTATCGGCAGTTAGGGGACACTAACCAAAGAGCGGCGAGAAAGGAGCGGATAAGGAATAACAATATAAGGGATTCCATGAGGTTCCCTGATGGCGTCAAGCACATATGAAAAATAGTTTCAATCTCCATGGTCCCGTCTGCTCTGGCAAGCGGCATAGACGCGCAGCCGCTTGCCGCGGGAGACAGCATCACCATTCAGGAACAGTCCATCACAACGGCAGCGACCCCTGTTACGGTACAGGTAATAGTATGCGTCTTTGTAACTGCCATATCTCATCCAGCCTCTCCTGTATCTCCCGCATATCCGCTTTGTACGCGCTCCCTTCGGCGTTGACCCGTTTGGCGATCTGGTTGATGTTCCGGCCGATGGCGGAAAGTTCCGAGGTAAACGCTTTGATCTCCGTGGTGTCGGTGTAGATGATATACCTGTCAATCGACATCTTTCGGAGGTGGGTGCCATACCGCTGCGTCGGCAGCAGCTTCATCCGCTCATCTATGAGCCGCTTTTCCTCCTCCGTCACATAGAACTTCATCTGAATGTTCCGCTTTCGGTTCGCCATGGGCAGCCTCCGTTTCTCATAAGGGTCTGGGGTCTCGCCTGTCGGCTCGGTCAGCGCTTCAAAGCGCTTCACGCTTTGAGGTCTCCACCGGAGACCCGCGCCCCAGCAAGCAATTTTGACTGTTCGGGCAGGGGACCTGAACAGCGCAAAATCAGCAAGCGGGTACTCGCTTGCTGTGCTTGCTGACTACTCCGTACCCCCGTTTTCCCCCTCTACCCATACTACAATCTGAACAAGGCGTTTTGGCCAGATTTCGGAGGATTTTTCCAAAAAAACAACCTTATCCGTAACTTTTCTCTGAACACTTCGCCGGATGCCTTGTGTTTCTTCGGATATTCGTATATAATGTATCGTGTTGAGTATTATCCATGCGGAGGTGCGGTATGAACGGGATCAAGGGCTATATCTCCATTCGGGAGGCGTCCTACCGTTGGGGCGTGTCAGAGCGGCGGGTCAACCAATATTGCGCCGAGGGGCGGATCCCCGGTGCGTCCCGGTTCGGGCGTTCATGGGCGATCCCGGAAAACGCGGAAAAGCCGTCCGACCCGCGCTTCAAAGAACAGCGCCGCGATTCCGGCAGGACAAGCACCTGACGGATACCCCTCTGCATTTTAGCATCCGCAAAAAGGAAGTGAACGCTATGACCTGCGACGAAACCCTATACCGCCAATATCTGAGCGGCGACGACGCGGGGCTGGAGGCCCTGATGAAAAAATACGGCGATCCTCTGACCCTGTATATCGACGGCTATCTGCACGACGTTCATGAGGCGGAGGAGCTGATGCTGGATGTTTTCGCCTATCTGTTCACGAAAAAACCGAAAATACGGGACGGCGGCTTCAAGGCGTATCTCTATAAGGCCGCGCGCCACATGGCGCTGCGTCATAAGAGTAAACGAAAGCCGCTGTTCAGCCTTGATACGCTGACCGGCGAGCCGGACGGACGGCTGCTGGCGGAGGAGGTCATCCGGTCGGAGGAGCGAAACCGCATTCTGCATTTCTGCATGAGCGAAATGAACCCGGACTATCGGGAAGTGCTGTATCTCACCTATTTTGAAGGCATGAGCTACACGCAGGCGGCGGAGGTCACGGGAAAAACGGTAAAACAGATCACCAACATGGTGTATCGCGGAAAAGAGAGCCTGCGAAGGCTGCTGGAACGGGAGGGAATCACAAATGCGGAGTCATGAGGAGCGCGTCGCGGAGACGAAGCGGCGCATCGCCAAAATGGAACGAGAGAAACGGCGGCGGCGCAATACGATCACCATGGCTTCCGCCGTGGCGGCGTGCCTTGTGCTGCTCATAGGCGCGTCCCTTGCCATGCCCGGCATTGCCGCGAAAATCCAGACAGGCGACTACTCCGGCTTTGAAACGGCGGCCAGCATCTTTCACAGCGGCGCGGCCTTGGGATACATCGTCATCGGACTTTTGGCGTTTTTACTCGGCGTGTGCGTGACCGTTCTGTGCTTCCGGCTGCGGCAGATGAACCGCGAGGACACGCAGGACGGAGAAAGCGAGGATGCGCATGGAGCTGATTGAGAACCTGCTGCAACTGCTGGTCACGTTCGTCGGCGCGCTGCTTTCGGGTATCGCCTACCGGAAAAATGGGCGGCAGGCGTACTTCCTGTTGCTGTGCTTCTACGGTTGCTTTGCCCTCGGCGCGCTCTACTGGACGCTGTATCTGCTGCTGTTCGATACCACGCCGCGGGTCTTTTATGTGTCGGAATTCGGCTGGGTGGCCAGCGTGGTCTTTCTACGCATTTTGCAGGCCACGCTCACCAGTCAGGACGAGCGCAGCTTTCGCTGCCGCAGGGCATGGCTCGCGCCTGCGTTCGGCGTGCCGCTGCTGGTGTTCTACTGCACCTTTGGGGATATTCTCTCCAACCTGATCTGGTGCGGCATGATGATATGGCTCTCCTTCTGTGCCATTCGAGGGCTTGTCTACACCAATGGACAGACGGGCGCGGCGCGGAATATGCGGTGGTTTCACATCGGCGTGCTGTGCTTTGCCGGTTCGGAATATCTGCTCTGGACGGCGGGCTGCTTTTGGCCGGATACCTCACCGGCAAGCCCAACCTTCTGGTGCGATATGCTGCTGACGCTTGCGATTCTGGGGCTGCTGCCCGCCACGAGAAAGGCGGTGGAAGCATGACCTATATTGAAAACATCTTCCTCTGCATGGTGTCCCCGCTGCTGGTGGCCGCTTTGTGCATGGGCAGGCGGCAGCTCCGCTTCTTCCTGTTCTGCATGGCCGGGATGGGGGTGTGCCTGCTTTCGGCTTATATCAATACCTTCCTCGCGGCGGTATGTCAGGCGGACGCCCTTGCCGCCACGGCGGAGATCGCGCCGGTGGTGGAGGAAATGATGAAGCTGCTGCCGCTGGTGTTCTATCTTCTGGTATTCGAGCCGGAGGGGGATAGAATCAAGGTTGCGGCCATCACGATTGCACTCGCCTTTGCCACCTTTGAAAACGTCTGCTATCTCATCCAGAACGGCGCGGACCGCTTCTCCTTTATCTTCTTCCGGGGCTTCGGCACGGGAGCCATGCACGTCCTCTGCGGCCTGATCGTGGGCGGCGGGCTTACCTACACATGGCGGCGGACGTGGCTGAAGGTGGCCGGCACCTGCGGGCTGCTGGGCGCGGCCATCACCCTCCACGCCATCTACAATCTGCTCATCGCCTACGGCGGCGCGGCGCAGTATGTGGCCTACGCCCTGCCGGTGCTGCTGGTGGCGGTGGGAAGGTTGTCCGTTTTCCGCTTCGGACGGAGAGAATAACCGAATATTCACTCATTGAGAGCTGCTTTTTGGCGGCTCTCAAATTTTTTTGAAAAATTTTGCGTTTTGGGTGAGAGTTTTTTCGATTTTTTGTACCTATATAAGTGAAGGGGTTTTAAGCCGCATTTCCAGACAAACAAGAAAGGAGGTTCAAACGAAATGTACGATACCGCAAGACGGGTCGCACTCGTCAAGCAGCGGGTGCGGGAAAACACCCGCCGAAAACGGCAGCGCGGCATATATGGACTGAGTGCCGCGTGTATGCTGCTGTTCGCGGTGCTGATGCAGGCGGCGGGCACGGTCGTCGGGCCGGGGCAACCGGAAGCATGGGGTGTGTTCGGCGCGATGCTGCTGCGGGAGGACGCGGGTGGCTATGTACTGGTGGCCGTCGTCTCCTTTGCCGCGGCGGCGGCGATCACCGCGTTGTGCTTTCGGCTCAGAATCAGAGAAAACCAGAAAAAAGACGGAACGGACAAGCCCGCCCGACACGAACAGGAGGAGAAAAGCCAATGAAAAAACGAATACTTAGCATACTGCTCGTCTGCTGCATGGTGCTGACCATGCTGCCGACAGCGGCGTTTGCAGCGCTGAGCGATTCGCTGGGCAACACACCCAGGGAAAATCAGGCGATTTTGGAGCAGCTCTCCGCCTTGACCGGCGGCAGCAGCGACCAAGTGCTTTCCATGCTGAACGCTTTGGGGCTGCTGGATGAAGACGGCAATTTCAAGGTGGATCAAACCATCACGCTGGACGGCCAGGTGTTGACACTGGCGGCTGTCATGGAGCTGCTGGAAAATCCCGCCACGGATCTCACCCGCATAGCCGACGTGGATGGGACTCCGGTGGCGCTGGGCGATTTGAAGACCATGATCCAAATCGAACAGGAGCTGCAGCGGATCAAGGACACCTATTTCTCCGGCAGGGAGTTTAGCGGGGAAGCTCTGGAGAATCTCAATAGCCTGATGGAGCAGCTGGAGCTGCAGGGCATCAGCTTGCAGTATTCCGCCTCTGCCACAAAGCCTGAGGGCGTTGAGACGGTGGATATGCGCGGCATGATGAGCCAAACGCTGGAGGATCTCGCAAACAACAAATGGAGCTCCGGGGCTTTTACTGTATACGGCGGAAAACCGGTCGGCTTTTCCTACCGCATTCAAGAAGGCCAGCTCAGCGAGTATATCACCGGTGTGGAGGTCTCGATAGGCGAGACGAGTGAGGTCGTCGAGCAAAGCGACGGGTCCTACAAGCTGACCTATGACGTAGGCTCGACTTTCAGTTTAAGTAATCAGAAAATCACTGTCAAGGTTAAAACCAAAGGAGGACCCTTAGGCTGGCACGATGGTACTTATTCCTATGGCGACCTGCTGGGGATGATTGAATTTTACGATGCGGAAAATTTGGTGTTCTATGACGGCGCCGGTTATGCCGACCACTGTCAGCTCAAGCTAATAAAGACGGTTGGTGTCCCCGCAATAAAAACATCAATGCGCGCGCCGAACTATGAGGAAAAACACGAAAATACAAACGTAATATATTCAGATATGTTTATTCCTTTGCTGGCGAATGAATACATTGTCGGCGGCGGTGCCAACAATCAGGACTTCGTTGCGCTAAGCGATACCATCAGAATTTTGGATGGCGCCCGCAACTCGGTGCTTCCCAGCGACTCCGACCCATTTTATCAGCCATACCAAATCGACGCCAGCATCAAGTTTGACTGGACTAGAAACGTAACTGCCTATACTGGCGATGCGCCGTATGGCTGGTATCAAGACCAGCCCTATGCCCCGTTCTATCTGACGGAGTACAAGTTCAATGGAGACTCTCTGGATCTCAGCGACAACAGAATGAAAGCGCGGAACTGTACGATTAACAAGGGCGAAACAGTCAACATCTCCCTGCAGTCTACCACGCAAAACAGAGGGGATCAGCAGTACTGGCTGCCCTTCCGACTGTATATGAAGGTTGATCAGATATGCGGAACCCAATATTCCTCCGCCACCGTCAATACCAGCAACGTCACCGCCAAGCTGGTGGACACGGACAAGCCCATCATTCAAAGCGTCACGGCCCCGGCGGGAACCTATGCCAGCGGACAGCACGTGCCCATCACAGTTACCTTTAGCGAGTTCGTGGATCTTAGAAGCGCCCGCGTGACCATCAACGGCGAAGAGTATACCGCCGCTGCGCTTTCCATGAACGACTACGGCGTCACGGCAATGCTCTGGTACCCAGTGCAGGATGCGGATGCCACCACGGTCACCGTCAATGGTATGACCGGTGTGAAGGATGTTTTCGGCCATGAGCTGGATACCGCACACTATCCAAGCGAGCCGATTACCGACGTTACGCTGGAGAGCGTCTTGATACGCAACGCTCCCACCGCACTGACCGCCGACTACGCCAACGGCAAGGCATCGTTCACGATGCAGGCCAACATGGCGGAGGCCTACAAGACCGTATACAGCAATTATCACACCCCGGCAGGCACAGACCCGAAGGAAGCCCCGTTCCAACTCGAACTGAGGGACAACACCACGGATGAAACAATCCCTCTGCAGGTCTATCTGGACGCAGAGAACGAAGGCTTCACCATCAGCGACTACGCAATCGCACCACCCTCTGATTTCGACCGCACCTACACGGTGACGCTGCAGGCCAACGAGGGCACGAAAGCCACTCCGAAATGGGTGAATGTTCTTCCCCTGACCCGGCAGTTCACGGTGCAAAGGAAAGTTTCCGTGAGCACGGTGAACGTCGTCCCGGAAGCGAATGACGCCGACTATACGATTTCCCTCGGCAAAACCACCCGCCCCACGCTTAAGGCAGAGGTTTTGGGGGCAGGCGGTGAGCAGGCCAGCTACACCACCGGTAAATGGAGCAGCAGTGACACGGACATTGCCACCATCGACGAGGATACCGGCCTTGTTACCACCAAAGGAACCAAGGTGGGAGCCGTCATCTTTACCTTTACGGCGGACAACGGGACTGAGGAAACTGCCGATGATGTGACGGGCACGTCAAAGCCCTATACCGTGACAGCAGGCGAGTCCCTGGCACTGGTGATTCCCGGCGGCGCGTCCATCGTGACGCGGGTAAATCAGCCCGCCACCGTGCTGTGGAGCTCCAACGCCGCGCTGATGGCACCGGACAAAGATTTCAATTACAAGATTGAACTGTATGAGGGCAACTATGCGGATGAGGCGGCGCTGAGCGGCCTCCAGCCCGTTGCGACTTATACCGCCGGCAAGGATAAAAACAGCGTGCGGATCCCGGAGAATGTGCTCTCCGCGCTCTCCAGCGGAAATGCCCCGGCCTACACGGTATTGGTCTCCATGCCGCACCCCAACGCCGAGGGTGAGAATGTCCGCCTGTCGGCACTTGCCCGGATCATCGTGCAGGCACCGCCTGCCACAGCCAAGCTGACACCGCCCCAGAGCATTTACCTCAAGGATACCGACGGCCCCGTCAATATCGACTGGTCGGTGGAAAACGCCACTGAGGGCGCCCCTTTGCAGCCCACGCTGACCATTACCCGGGTCACAGAGGACAACCACACCACCAAAGTGGTGGACAGTGAGCGCCTAACCGGTACCTCCGGAAGTTACTCCCTGTCACTACGGAGTGTGACAGCCGGCAATCTGAAGGACACCTATCAAGTGGTTTTGAGCGTGGAGAATCCTGGTGAGGAATCTCCCAGCACCGACTCCTTCCCCCTGTATGTCTACGATGCCGACGCACTGAAGGTGCAGGACGACAAAGGAATCACGATTTCTGCGCTGACCATGGACAATACCTCCAAGGTCAGCGGCACCCTGCCCACCGAAACAGCTGAAATTTTGCAGCTGCGCCAGGAGTTGGGACTGATCGAGTACATCGGCATCAACTATGACGAGTACGGATGGAACTCCTTTAAAGACGGCATCCAGTGGCTCTCCAGCAACAACAATGCCATTTCCGTCAACTACAAGCAGGGCGGACTGTATGAGGACATCAAAAACTTCTCCTTTGATTCCTACCTTCCCGAAACCAAAATGGCGCTGTCCGGCTTGGCCAACGGCAGCGCAACCGTCACGGCTACCCATGCCGCCACGGGCATGAGTGCCGCCGTACAGGTGACAGCGAAAACGCTGCAAAATAAGTTCTATCTCTTCCAGCTGACGCCTGCAGCGAAAACTACGCTGCAATACACCGACGGCAAAGGCGCGCCCAAAACGGTCACGACCAACAGTGATGGCGTGCTGGCGCTTTACGAACCCAACGGAATCGCCAGTGAGGTGTCTCTGCGGTCCGGCTCCGGCGCGGATATTTATCTGGGCACCATCTATAAAGAAAATCTGCGTTCCGGCGAGCGGGATGCCACAAAGCTGCAGCTTTATCCCTTGAATACCTTCAGCCTTCGGCAAGTCGCCCGGGCATCTGTGACGCTCATCACACCGGGCGGCGATCCGCTGGCGAACGAGACGGTGACCGTTCGCGGCGGCGTTTATAAAAACGGAGGCTACTGCGAGACAGCTCGGCTGGGCTCCAGGGCAGGAGCACTTGTCAGCGGCATCACCGGCGACACCTATACCACGGATGAGGCGGGAAATATAACCGTCTATCTGGATTCCACCCAGTTCTGGTCGGAGGAAAAGGGCGAGAGCAACACCACGGCGCTTTCCGCTCTGGATCAGCTGGAGTACATTCTGGAGATCAGCGAAATTGACAGCAACAATTACTATCCGCTGCTGCTGACCGTCAACGGCAAGCTGGGCGTGGACGATGTAATGCGCACCGCAGAGGGCATTGTCTCTCTGGAGAGCGTGCCGCCGGGGGAGAAAAACAAACCCTTTATTGTGGCGCAAAGCGTTGATTACGGTCTTGCCAACGGTCAGAAGGTGGATGTCCGCAGCTCGACCGGGAAGATCGGCCCTAACAGCAGCTTTAAAACAGCAACCCTGCACACCACCATGTTCCTCTGGGGCGAGGATATTGCCAACGCGAAGAATTACAGTCTTAAGCTGGCGGACGAATACGGCGTTCTTCCTGCCGCCCAGAGCAGCAGTACCAAGCAGTATCCCTTCTCATCCATCCCTGTGACGGAAAACGATCTGACCCTCACCGAGGCCACCATGACCACCTCTGGATGGATCGCCGACGGCAAGGATGTGGGTATGAAAACGCAGCTGAGCCTGAACGGCAGCCTGCTGCAAGAGAAAATAATGCCCTTCCGGGTCGTTGATCTGACCCGAGTGCCCAAGGTGACAGAGGATGAGCGCGTCACCGGTATTCTGGCGACGATGAGCTCCTCCAGTGGAGTGAATCAAGTCGACTTTGGCGGAGTGGGCGATAGCAACATTCTCAAGGTGCTGACCGGACGGCTGGATGATCTGAGCGGTCCGGTGGACAGTTCCGTGTTCAAAATGATTATCACCCCCAGCGAAGATCCCTCCGTGTTCCGTGCCATGATTTGGGCCGGGTACAATACGCTGGAGATGGAGGACATGGACTATTCCGAGGACGGCGTGGCGTTGGGTGCGAATGTGCTGACGCAGAACCTGGAGGTGGGCGTGCCCGGTACCGGGGACCTGAGCCAGATGGCCCAGGGAACCTATGATCCCAAGGGGGACTACAAAACCAACTCCTTGGCCGACAATGTCACCAGCACGGATCTCAACTTGCAGTTGGAGGGCTTTTACGAAGCGGAGATCCGCTATAACGCCGAAAAAAAGGAGTGGGAGGTTTTCACCGTAGGCGGCGGCTTTACCTCCGGCGTTGGCGTGGGCTTCTCCTTCAGCGTGAACGCCATGGCTGGCCCCGTGCCGTTGACAGCAACCTTTGAGCTGGGCGGTGCCATTCAGCTGGATTTCCGTACCGCAGTGCGCTACGGCCAGCAGGGCGAGGGTACAGAGCTTGCCTGGAGCGATCCCACGGCCACGGCAGTGAATGACTTTTTGACCACGCTGCGTATCAACGCCTATGTCCACGCGTTTGGCGGCATTGGCTTTGACTATTCGATCGTGGCGCTGAAGATCGGCCTATTCGGCAATTTGGATGTGGACAGTCAGAATAAGTTCCTTTCCCGCACCTATCTTGCCGACAAGTCAAAGCGCCAGATCAACGGTCAGGCCCTGGGGATTCAAAGCGAAGTGGGAATCAAATTTGTGGCCACCTTCCTGTTTATCTCCTACGAGGCGGTGATCGCCTCCGGAACCCTTGGAGCCACCAGGACTTTTAATGACTGGGACACAATCGACGACTACTGGAATAACGCCACCAGTGGGCTGAGCCTTGCCACGCTGCGGATGGCGGCGGCCCAGAGCGGAATGCAGGTGGCTTCTGCCAGTGCAACGCTCCAAAGCCGGGACTATCTGGAGCAATATGCCCGTACCTGGGGCCAGCCCCAGCAGCGGATGATGCTGTTCTCTCTGAACTCCACCAATGGGCTGCAAAACATCCAGACCAATGCCAACCCCACATCCTATCCACAGCTCAGCGATAACGGGAAGGTATTGGCCTACATCAACGACGGCAACAGCAGCAATATTTACGCCAGCCGGGCACATTTCTCCACCCTCACTGGCGGCGTCTATTCTACCTCCAGCCAAATTGACGATCCCGCAGGGTTCTCCGGCTACGGCGACACGAGCGTTTCTCTGTCCGGCACTGACCGCTTCGCGGCGGCGGCTTGGGTTCGCATGGGCACCGAGCTACCGGGTAAAAATGCCGGTGATACCGTGACATTGGAAGAGCAAAACCTGCTGATGAACAGCACGGAGATCGTAGTGTCCGTCTATAATGGCACAAACTGGACTTCCACCCGCCTAACCAAGGACGGCACGCCGGATCTGGCCCCGGCCACGGCAGTGGGCGGCGACGACAAGGCCATCGTGTTCTGGCGCAGCGTCTACACCCCCGATCCCGTGAGCGCTTCAGGCAGCAACAACCTGCTGAACTTCACGACCAGAGATTGCATCATGTACAGTTGCTATGACAGCAGTAACAGCCGCTGGAGCGATGCCAAAATGCTTTATAACGGTGCTACCGGCAGCGTGAAGGCGTTGCAGGCGGCCATGCTGCCCGACGGAACCGCTATGGCGGTTTACTCGCTGGACCGCAGCGGAACCGGAGATACCTCCGCCTACGAGATCGCCTATTGTACCGTGGCTGCTGACGGAACGCCCGGTACAGCCATGCTGGCGACCTGTGACAGCAATCTTGATGAAAACCCCCAGGTCGTTGCAGCCAACTTCGGCGGCGGGGATGACCGATTTGTCATCGGTTGGCATAGTGTCCGAGACGGCAGCAGCGATATCCAGCTGTTGGCTGTGGACGGCAGCGGCACCATGTCCAACAGTTTCCCCGGCTCTCTGTCTGCCCTGACCAGCAGCGGCAACGCTGTCGTGGGCGGAGACTTCCGCTTCGCTTCCCTCAGCGGGAATCATCGCAGCATCAATGACCTTACCATCGTCTGGAATGAGACTGTCAATGACGACAAGGGCGCGGTAGATCACGGCATTTTGAAGGCGGCCAAGCTGCGCTATGCCGAAAATACCTACACGCTCTCCGCACCATTGGAACTGGCAGAGCTGCCGAAGCGTACGCTGGCTGACCACTTTGATGCCTATGTCAGCGGCCCCAATCAGGTGCAGGCCGCCATTCAGGCCACCTTCTATGACGATGAAAACCCGCAGGTAATCGGCAACGTGACCGTTCCGGGTGAGAAAACGATCCTCTATACCGCTACCTCTGATTTTATCACTGATGCGGTTGCAGTGGAACAGATCGGTGTGGATTATGCAACGCTGGCGCTGAACAGCCTGACACCCATTCGCTTTACCATCCGCAACACCGGGCTGAACGATGTGACAAACCTAACGGTCAAGCTTGGCAGCGGGGAAACCGCCACCCTTACGGAAAAACTGCTGCCCAATGAAAGCACCACCCTTACCGTCTGGCACCATGTGAGAGACCGCGTGACCGACCCGAGCTATACCATCACCGCCGCCGGCGGCATCAACGAAAACGGCACAGTGTATCTGGATTATCCCGACATTGGCATCTCGCAAATGGAAGTGATTGCGGAGAGCGCCGGCAAGCGCACGGTGCGCATGACCCTCTATAATTCCTCTGCCGCCACGCTGGCCGGCGGAAAGAACCGCGAGGTGAAGCTTGCGTTCTATGCGGATGATCTGCATACCAAGCCTGCAGAGGTAGCCTGCACCACAAACGGCGTATCGGTTAGCGGTAATGAAATCACCGTTTCCGGAGACAGCGCCCTCGCCCGCATCGATCAGGGAACCTTTACACTGGACCTGACCTATAATCTGGGCAAGTATATGAACTCCATTGGCAAAACCGAGATCCCCAATGTGGGTACCTATCTGTACGCCGAGGCGTGGGCGGAAGGCAAGATCGGTGGAACGGGAAGCAATCAGCGCCTGCCGGAGTATGACGGCAGTGACAGCGAGGCCAGCGTCCATATGACCGGCGCACTGGCCCGCACCGGAGAGAAGCTGACGATGGATGTGACACAGGAGAACGACGGCAACGGTCGCAGCACCGCCGCCATTACCCTGCGCAACAACTGCCTGCAGTCTCAGAATAGCGCAGAACTGGTGGCCACGCTGCTGGATGCTGCCGGGACTGTTCTGGAAACGAAAAAGACCAGTATTGGCGGTGCCATCTCCGGGGAAACCTTCCGGACGGAAACCGTCACCTTCTCCCGGCTTGGCACCCGCGTAGTGGTGCGAGCCGCAGTGCCCGGTAATGACCTTCTGACCTTTGAAGGTCTGGCAGTGGGGCTCGGCGATTTTACCGCCAACGGAACGAACTATACCTATACGCTGCAAAATGATAGCGGAGCAACATCTACGCTAGTCACAGCGGTGTCTGGAAACGGTGGGTCCGTGAGCATCAACGGACAGGATCTGTCCACCGGCGGCAGCGCAACCGTTGCCATCCCCAACAGCGGCACAACCGACATTGTCGTGAAGATCGGCACTAAAACCTACACGCTGACGATTCTGCGCAATAGCGGCACAGGCGGCAATGAAGGCGGCGGCAGCAGCAGCTACAGCTACTACACCATCAAGGCAACTGCCGGAGCTGGCGGCTCCATTTCTCCCTCCGGCAATGTTAGCGTCCGCGAGGGCCGGGATCAGACCTTCACCATCACCCCGGATAAGGGCTATGCCGTCTCCAACGTCAAGATCGACGGCAAGAGCATCGGCGCGGTGAAGTCCTACACCTTTGAGAATGTCCGCAGAACCCATACCATCGAGGTCATCTTTATGAAGGCCAACGGCAACCCCCAGACCGGCGTGTTTGTGGATGTAGCCACCGGCAGCTATTATGAGGACGCCGTGGATTGGGCAGTGGAAAACGGCATTACGCAGGGAACTGATGATACCCACTTCTCCCCGGACGGCATCTGCACCCGCGCACAGGCCGTGACCTTCCTGTGGCGTACCGCTGGCAGTCCCGAACCAGAAACCCGTACCATGCCATTTACCGACGTTCCCGTGGGCAGCTACTACTATGACGCTGTGCTGTGGGCGGTAGAAAACGGCATCACCAATGGCACCAGCGACACCACGTTCAGCCCCAACATGACCTGCTCCCGCGCCCAGATTGTTGCGTTCCTCTGGCGTTCTGAGAAGTCCCCGGCAGCGGGTACAGCCAATCCCTTTGCCGATGTGAAGTCCACCGTCTACTATGCCGACGCGGTACTGTGGGCGGTCAAGGAGGACATCACCAAGGGAACCACCAACATCACTTTCAGTCCCGATGCGGATTGCACCAGAGCGCAGATTGTGACCTTCCTCTGGCGCTGCAAGAAGTGAACGGCTGACATACGGCTAAACATCAAAGCCGCTGGCATGACCCCATAAGCGAACATCGGACAGCGTAGCGGACGGGCATCTCGCCCCGAAGCTGCGCTGTTCTCTTTTCGCTACAAGAAACAAATCAATGACATTTTGAGCTGCGCCGCTATCCCAGCGCGGCAAGGAGACAGCATTATGAAAAGAATTACAAGAATCATTCGTCCGATCATCTGATGGCCGTCCTCCTCTTTGCCATGACCACGGCAGTCATGGGCTGCTATCAGAAAGAGGCGGAGCCTATCGACATTCCCGGCAGAACGCCTTCCGGCACATCTGCAGCTCAGCCATCAGCGACTCCCGCAGGCGAAGTTATCCCCTCGGTGGACAGACAGGCAGAGTTGGCAGAAACCAGAGCGAAGAATCCCGACACCGTGGCGTCGCTGTATATTCCCGGTGCGGAGGTAGACGATCCCGTGATGCAGGCGGAGGGCAACGGCTACAGACCATAAGGCGGATCCCGTTCAGGCCGTCAAGGCGCTGGCGGAGTCTGCCGACTTTACGAACACGGAATGGAACGAAGCTGCAATCAAGGCTAAGTCTACTGAAGTGCTGGCTGAAAAGGCCGACGCAAAGGTCATCTCTGTCAGCGTTTCCGACAGCACTACCAAGATCACGCTGCGTTACGGCTACTCCGAAGCCACTGCAACGATCTATACCCCGAGCGATGCTGCGGCGCAGTGGACCGCCCACATTGAGTCCACAAAGCTCGGCTCCACCACGGTTCCCGGCTCTGACATGAAGTGCAGCGAGACCCCGGACATTCAGAAGGCAATGGCTGATGGCTATTCCGCCATCTGGGCTGCGAAGACCGAAGTTGATGCAACCAAGGCGCTGGAAGATTCCAAGGCTGCATTGCTGAAAGTTGTGCAGGACTATGTCAAGTTCCTTGCCGACACTGTCTACAACAAGGGTGAGGCAACCGTCATCGGTGATAAGTCCTACACCGTCAGTGAAACCGACTATAACACGGCTGTTACCACAATCACCGGCGCAGAAAATGTTGCCAAAGTGCTGAACGCTTATAACACCATGCTGTCTGCGCAGACCAGCAAGCAGCACCCCTATCTGACCAAGACCGAAGCCAAGGCTGCGACTTACACAGAGACCGGCAATAATGAATACTACACCTGCTCTGTTTGCCAGAAGGTCTTTAAGGATGCGGCTAGTACACAGGAAACCACTGTTGAAGCGGAGATGATTGCAAAGCTGCCCCGTCCGTCCTCCGGCGGCTCCAGCAGCCGTGGGGATCGTGATCCCAGCTATGCAGTGACCGCACCCAGCACCAAGAACGGCGATGTGACCGTCAGCCCCAAGAACGCGTCCAAGGGCGACCGCGTGACCATCACCGTGACCCCCGATAAGGGCTACGAGTTGGACAAACTCACCGTCAAGGATGCCAGCGGCAATAAGCTCAAGCTCACCGATAAGGGCAACGGTAAGTACACCTTCACCATGCCCGGCAGCAAGGTCACTGTTTCCGCTGAGTTTGTCGAGGAACAGGCGGCTTCCATCTTTGCGGACGTTCCCGCCGACGCTTATTATGCCAAGGCTGTGGAATGGGCTGTGAAGAAGGGCATCACCAACGGCAAGGCCAACGGCCTGTTCGGCTCCAACGATCCCTACACCCGTGGCCAGATCGTCACCTTCCTGTATCGCGCCTATCAGGGCAAATAAGGGGCATCAGCCTATATAATGCAAAGCGAGGCCACCGGAAATTATCCGGTGGCCTCGTGCTCTGCTCATGAACGGTATTTGGTTGATGCCCCTCTGCGGGGGTGCCTTAGGCCAGCCTCTCTTTTTTGAAGTTATAATAGCATCGTGACCCCATTATCCTCGATCCCGATCTCCACGACCGGCGCGCCGGGGTCGTACTCGCCGTCGAGCGTCCAGGGAATGTCCTCGGCCGTCTCCGCCGTCACGTGCCTGACATGGCGGAAGATGAGCCCCTCGGAGTTATAGTAGTCCTTGTTGATGAGCGCTAAAATGAGCGCCTGCATCGCAGCCGGCGTTCTCGGCACGGGCACGAGCAGCAGCTCGAACTTGCCGTCGTCGAACGACACCTCGTCGGGCGAGAGCTTCATCAGCCCCGCGATCGACGTCGAATTGCTGATCGCACCGAAGAGATATTCCCCGTCGAAGACCTCGCCGTCCGCCGCGATCTTCATGCGGTACGGGCAGAGCGTGTCGAGATTCTTGACGCCCTCGAGTAAGTAGGCAAAGTGCCCGAACATATTCTTGATATCCTGCTGGACGGTGTAGGTCGTTTTTGTGAACGCGCCGAACGACGCGACATAGACGAAGTTCCGCTCGCCGAATTTGCCCACATCGAGAGATCTCGGCTTCATGCGCATGGCGGAGGCCGCCGCCTCGGCGGGATTCGACGAGATATTCAGGCTCGCGGCAAAGTCGTTCGTGCTGCCGCCGGGCAGATAGCTCACGAGCGGGCGGTATTCTCGCGGAATGCGCATCACCCCGTTCACCGTTTCGTTGAGCGTGCCGTCGCCGCCGTGGCAGACGACGACGTCGAATTCCGGCCCGAGCGATTCGGCGAGCTCCGTCGCTTCTCCGCGGTGCGTGGTCTTGCGCACGGAGACGAGATAGCCCGCCTCGGAGTAGATCGCGGCAGCGTCAAACAGCGGTGCGAGGGATTTGGTCTTTCCCGCGCGGGGATTGACGATAAAGAGCAGCTTTTTGTCGTCCATGGGTTCCTCCTCGTTTGCTCTTCACAGCATCAGACCGGCAAAGCACCCTGCGCCCTGTCGGTCAAAATCACCCTCTGCCAAAAAAGTCAAGTTCTGTTCATCTTCATTAACAGAGAGTAAAGATTATCATAACACACGAAATGAGCGGTTGCAATTCCCAGCAAAAAATAGTAAGCTGTTTTTGGTATCTTTTTAGCAGTCATTTAACGCCTTTTGCCCAAAAAAAGGGGGAGCCCATGAAGCAGAACAAAACCTATCTTCACCTCGGCGTAACGCTGATCGTCTCGGCCTGCGCGGTGCTGATGTTTTACGACACGTTTTTCCAGTCCCGCGTGCTGCTGGACTTTTTCGACAAGCTGATGAGCGTGCTCTCGCCGGTCATCTACGGCCTTGTGTTCGCGTACCTTCTCGCCCCCATCGTCGACTTTTTTGACCGGTATATCCAAAAGGGGCTGCCGAAGGTCAAGTCCTCGCTCGTCCGGGGGCTGAGCATCCTCGTCACGTGGATCTGCGTCATCGCCCTCATCTACCTGATGTTCAGCATCCTCATCCCCGAGCTGGTCGACAGCACGAAGACACTGGCCGACAATTTTGAAAGCTATTATAAAACCGTCTACAACTGGGTCAACAGCCTTGTGGAGAATCAGACGATCTTCTCCGACGACATCTACTCCGACCAGCTGCTCTCCGCACTCAACGGCTACTACGATAAGCTCGTCAAGTGGGTCACCGACACGGTCATCCCGCAGGCGCAGGTCGCGATCGTCGCCGTGACCGGCGGCATCTGGAGCGTCGTCATCTTCCTCAAGAACATTCTCATCGGCATGATGATCTCGGTCTATCTGCTCGCGCGCAAGGAGAGCTTTGCCAAGCAGTCGAAGAAGATCCTCTACGCCATTCTGCCCGAAACGCCGTACCGCCGCACGCTGCGCGCCGTGGCCGAGGCTGACCGTATCTTCAGCGGCTTCGTGCGCGGAAAGCTGCTCGACTCGCTCATCATCGGCATCCTCTGCTTCATCTGCTGCTCGATCTTCAAGTTCCCGTATACGCCAATTATTTCGGTGTTTGTGGGCGTGACGAACATCATTCCGATCTTCGGCCCGTTCCTCGGCGCCATTCCGAGCGCATTCCTCATCCTGCTTGTCAGCCCCAAGCAGTGCCTTTATTTCATTCTCTTCATCATCGCATTGCAGCAGTTTGACGGCAATATTCTGGGGCCGAAGATCCTCGGCAAATCCACCGGCATTTCGAGCTTCTGGGTCATCGTGGCCATCGTGGTCGGCGGCGGCTTCGGCGGCGTGCTCGGCATGTTCCTCGGCGTTCCGATCTTCGCGTGCATCAGCTCGCTTGTGAACTGGTTCACGAACCGCAGCCTCACGAAAAAGGGCGTGACGGACGACGCGATGTTCGCCCCCGCGCCGCTCGCCTCTCCGGATGAAAAAAAGGACTGATCTCCCCATGAAAACCCTGTACCGTGACAACAAAGGACTGCACCGCTGGCTTTTCGCCTGCGGCGCAGTCCTTGTGCTTTTCTATCTTTTCCGCGGAAACCGCGCGGCCGTCAATTTCTGGGTCTATTCGGTCACGCTGCCCTTCGAGCAGTTTCTGGGCCGCGCGTGCGCGGCGCTGCCGTTTTCGGTCGCGGAGCTTCTGTATGTGCTCGCGGCGGTCACAGCGGTCGTGCTGCTCGTGCTGATGGTGCGCTATCTTATAAAGTCGCGCCAAAGAGGGCGCGCCGCGTACCGCTGCGCGCTCTTCGTGCTCGACTTATTTCTCACGGTCTGCGCCGCGTTCTCGCTTCTCTGGGGCGCGAACTATTACGCGGACGACTTCTGCGACAGAAGCGGCCTTTCGCCCGAGCCCGTCGCGTATGAAGACTTAGTGCGCGTCACGCAGTATTTCGCGGACCATCTCGCCGAGGCGTCGACGCACATCATGCGCGACGAAAACGGCCTCTTCACCGCCGACCGGCAGGAGATTTTAGACTACGCCGACACGGTGTATGACTGCCTGTACGACGATTTTCCGTTCCTCGACATGCCGGACCAGAAGCCCAAGTGCATTTTCTTTTCGAAGATCATGAGCGCGATGAACTTCACAGGCTTCTACTTTCCGTTCACGGGCGAGTCAAACGTGAACATGGACTCGCCCGCGATGCTGCTGGCCTCGACCTGCGCGCACGAGCTCTCGCACCAGCGCGGCATCACGTCCGAGCAGCAGAGCAACTTCCTCGCGGTCCTCGCCTGCACGCGCTGTGACAATGCAAATTACAACTACGCAGGCTGGATGCTCGGCTACATTCACCTCGGTAACGCGCTGTACCGCGTCGACCCCGACGCGTGGCAGCAGATTCGCGATTCGCTTCCCGACGAGATCGTGCTTGATCTGCGCTACAACAGCGCCTACTGGGCGCAGTACAAGGGCCTCACGGCCACCGTCACCCAGTCGCTCAATGATAAGATGATCAAATCCTACGGCGATGAACTCGGCACACAGAGCTACGGTGCGGTCGTCAACCTGCTCGTGAATTACTACGCCTGAGCGCTGCTCGTCTCGCGGTACGATTTCAAGAACTCTCTCGTCCGCTCCTGCTGCGGGTTTTCGAAGACCTGCTCGGGGCTGCCCTGCTCCACGATGACGCCGCCGTCCAGAAACACGACGCGGTCGCTCACGGCGCGGGCAAAGGGCATCTCGTGCGTCACGATGACCATCGTCATGTGCTCGTCGGCAAGAGAGCGGATGACGCGCAGCACCTCGCCGGTCAAAAGCGGATCGAGCGCGGAGGTCGGCTCGTCGAAAAAGAGGATTTCCGGCTTCATCGCGAGCGCGCGGGCAATGGCCACGCGCTGCTGCTGCCCGCCCGAGAGCTGATAGGGATAGGCGTTTTCCTTGCCTTTTAGTCCCATCTTGTCGAGCAGCGCCATGGCCTCGGCCTCGACCTCGGCTCTATCGCGCTTTTGCACCGAGATCGGCGCGTCGCAGACGTTTTTCAGCACTGTGTAGTGCGGGAAGAGGTCAAACTGCTGGAACACCAGCCCGAACTGCCGCCGCACCTGCGCGAGCGCGGCTTTTCCGGCGTAGACGCTTTTGCCGTTTTCCTCGCGCGCGGCGACGTTTTCGCCATACGCGAGCGTGCCGGAGTCCATGGTCTCAAGCAGCGTCGCGCAGCGCAGCATCGTCGACTTGCCGCCGCCCGAGGGGCCGATGATCGATACGACCTCGCCTTTTTCCACCTTGAGCGACACACCCTTTAAGACTTCGAGCGCGCCGAACGCCTTTCTGGCGTTCCGCATTTCAAAAACTGCCATTGCTCTCCCCTCCCTTTAGCGGTAATAGCGCAGCGCCTGCTCCCATTTTTCCATGGCGAAGGCGACCACATAGTTGAAGACATAGTAGAAGACACCCGCCGCCACCAGCGCCAGCATGCCCGGCGTATTCGGCGAGGCAACGATCTGCTTGGCGCGCGTGAACATCTCCACCGTGCCGATGACGGACGCGAGCGACGTGTCCTTGACGAGCGTGATGACCTCGTTCGTCACCGCAGGGATGACGCGCTTGACCATCTGCGGCAGGATGATCTTGAAAAACGTCTGCGCCTTGGTATAGCCGAGCACCTGCGCGGCCTCGTACTGCCCGCGCGGGATGGACTCGATGCCGCCGCGGTAGATCTCGGCAAAATACGCCGCGTAGTTGATGACGAACGCGACGATGACCGCCGTGAAGCGCCAGTTGCCCGGCACCGTGACGCCAAGCAGGAGCTTCGGCCCGTAGAAGACGACCATCAGCTGCAGCATCAGCGGCGTTCCGCGCATGATGGAGATATACGCCTTGATGAAGCCGCGCAGCGGCGTCAATCTGCTGCGGCGGCCAAACATCACCGCAAGGCCCAGCGGCATCGAGAATAGCAGCGTCAGCGCAAAGATCAAAAGCGATGTGACAAAGCCCTCGGATAATAGCGAAAGCATCGTGGATACAGTCATGGAATGATTCTCCCTTATTCGGTCATAAGCGGGAAAAAGCGGGGGCTTTCGCCCCCGCTCCCTCCCTGAGAAGAGGATGGGCACCTATGAGTTATAATTGGTTTTTACAGTCGCCCGAGGTAAACGTTTTTACTTGTTGATAAGGCACAGGCTGTCGAGCACGAGACCCTGATCGACGTACTTCTGCGCGATCCCCAGCATGGTGCCGTCCTCGGCCATCTTGAGAAGCTCGGCGTTCACCGCGTCGCGCAGCTCGGTGTTGCCCTTGAGGAAGCCGATGGCGTACTGCTCGGTGGAGAGGGGCTCGTCGAGGATGACATAGTCGCCGTCGTTGTTCGCGATCTGATACTGCGCAACGCCGAGGTCAGCGGCCACGGCGTCCACCGTGCCCTGGGCTAAGTCCATAAAGCCCATGTTGTAATCACCGAGCTCCACGACCTCCTTGAGCGACGCCTTGAAGTCCTCGTTTTCGTTGATCGCGTCGACCGCGGAGGACGCGGCCTGCGCCATCACGCTCTTACCGGCGAGGTCCGCGAGCGAGGTGATGCCGCTGTCGGCCTTCACGACCATCACGATGGAGTTATCCACATAGGGATTGGAGAACGTGTAGTCATTTTCGCGGCCGGTGTAGGTAAAGCCGTTCCAGATGCAGTTGATCGTGCCGCTGGAGAGCTCGGCGTCCTTGCTGTTCCAGTCGATGGCCACGGCCTCGTACTCCCAGCCGAGGCGCGCGCACAGCTCCTTGGCCATCGCGAGGTCAAAGCCGTCGTACGTGCCGTCGGCGGCGATGAAACCGAACGGCGGGAACTCGGCATCAAAGCCGACGATCAGCTTTTGCGTCTCGCCGCCCTGCGCGTCCTGCGCATCACCGGTATCGTCGGCGGTGTCGTTCTTGCTGCCGCAGGCGGCAAGGGCCAGTACCATCACGGCGGCAAGCGCCATTGCTAAGAATTTTTTCATCGTTTCTTCCTCCTGTAAGTTCCGGCGCTTGGCCGTTTGATTTAGTGTGGTAACACGATAACACAATAACGTGTGACAGTAAATACACGCACTTTACAAAGATGGAGCGATAAAGCGAATCGTTTTTTGCCGCTTTCCACAGTTTTCACGGTTTCTGGACGGCAGCGCGGTGTTTGCCTCCCGTTTTTCCCCGCTTTGCGCTTGTTTCTTTTTTTGCCGTGTGCTACAATGCAAGCAAGAATTTTTGATCGCAGGAGGCTATTTTTATGCTGTCTATTGATATCTCCCATGCCGCATCGTTTCTCTCGTTGCCGTATGAAGCGGCGCTGCGCCCGCGTCTCGAGCGCGCGGCGGGCTGGCTGCAAAACGGCGGCGGAAAGGGCTCTGATTTCATCGGCTGGGTCACGCTCCCGCGCGACTATGACAGAGGCGAGTACGCCCGCATCCTCGCCGCGGCGAAGAAAATTCAGGGCGATTCCAAGGCGCTCGTCGTCATCGGCATCGGCGGCAGCTATCTCGGCGCGCGCGGCGTCATCGAATGCCTCTGCTCCCCGAACTATAACTTAAAGAAGAAGTCCACGCCGAACATCTACTTTATCGGCAACGGCCTCTCCTCCGACGCGCTGCGCGAGGTGACAGAGCTCATCGGCGACGACGATTTCTCCGTCAACGTCATCTCGAAGTCCGGCACGACGACCGAGCCCGCCGTCGCGTTCCGCTTCTTCCGCGAAAAGCTCGAGAAGAAATACGGCAAGGCCGAAGCCGCGAAGCGCATTTACGCCACGACCGACGCGCACAAAGGCGCGCTCAAGTCCCTCGCCGATCAGGAGGGATACGAGGAATTCGTCGTGCCCGACAACATCGGCGGACGCTACAGCGTGCTCACCGCCGTTGGTCTTCTTCCCATCGCCGTCGCGGGCGTTGATCTAAATGAGCTGATGGGCGGCGCGCAGGAGATGATGTCGCTCTGCGCGAAAAACGATTACAGCAATCCCGCGTGGCAGTACGCCGCCATGCGCCACGAGCTCTACCGTCAGGGCAAGAAGGTGGAGCTTCTCGCGTGCTTCGAGCCCGCGTTCCGCTTCATGGCCGAGTGGTGGAAGCAGCTCTACGGCGAGAGCGAGGGCAAGGAGGAAAAGGGTCTCTTCCCCGCGAGCGTCGACTTCACCGCAGACCTCCACTCGATGGGCCAGTACATCCAGCAGGGCGAGCGCATGCTGATGGAGACCGTTGTGCGCTTTGCGCCCGCGGAGCACCAGATGATCGTCCCCTTTGACGAAGCGAATGGCGACGGGCTCAACTTCCTTGCGGGAAAGACGATGGACTTCATCAACCGTCAGGCCATGGACGGGACGCTGCTCGCCCATGTCGAGGGCGGCGTGCCGAACATCATTCTGAACCTCGGCGAAAACAACGCGCGCACGATGGGCCAGCTCATTTACTTCTTTGAATACGCCTGCGGGCTGAGCGGCTATCTGCTCGGCGTCAACCCCTTCGACCAGCCGGGCGTGGAGGCCTATAAAAAGAACATGTTCGCGCTGCTCGGCAAGCCCGGATACGAGGAAATGGGCGAGGAGCTGCGTAAGCGCCTGCGCTGAATTTTTTGAATAAACCTGAAACTTTCCATTCAGCATTGCAAATTTGTTTCATTTATGCTATGCTGATGCCATCAGAAAGACCATCCCCCGCAAAAGAGGCGGGGATCTATTGAAAGGAGTGATTTCTATGGTCAGACTCATCATGGGTGAAAAGGGCACCGGTAAGACCAAGAAGCTGATCGAAATGATCAATACCACTGCGCAGGAGGATAACGGCAGCGTCGTCTGCGTCGAGGCAAAGTCTACCATGACCTTTGACCTGCACTATCACGTTCGTCTGATCTCTGCCTACGAGTACGACCTGTCCAACTACGAGGCCCTGCGCGGCTTCCTGTTCGGCCTGTACGCGGGCAATTATGATATTTCCCACATCTTTATCGACAACCTGTTCAAGATCACCGGCGGCGAGTGCAACCAGGCGGCCGACGATTTCCTGAACGAGCTCGAGCGCTTCAGCAACGCCACCGGCGTCAAGTTCACCATCTCCGTCTCCGGCGACCCCGCCCTCGCCACCGACGGCATGCAGAAGTATCTGTAAATTTTACTTTCGCAAAAATAAGAAGAACGCCTCGGAAGAGGCGTTCTTTTTTCTTTGCTGAAAGGCAGGATTTTTGGCAGCGCGGTGCTCTGCACTTTGTTCCCTGCGTGCCGCAGGGTGCGCAATAAGGGGGCCATTCTCTCACGTGAGAGAATGGCCCCCTTGGACCCCCAAGAGAACGCGAGGGGAGAGCCCCTCGACCCCCGACATTGGCAGTCTCAATCTCGAAGAACTGCTCAGCCTGCGGAATCAGGTGCGGTGTACATGGCTTCGCCATGAATCCCTACGTTTCGTGACAACTCTCAACCGCGCCTTACTATCGTGAGGCGCGAGTGACGTTACCTCGGCGGCAGACTGCCTGCGGAATGCGGCATTGCTGCGCTCGCCGCATTGATGAGTGCTCCGTTAGACGGTGATTAGGCTGCACTTCTACAAGACTGGCAGAGCGGCAGCGAAGATAGGAGCAAATCAAATCGTATAGGAATACCAACCGCGGCAACGCCGCGCGCAGGCAGTCGATTCGGCAAGCGCCGCACCTCTTCGAACTGCTCGCTTGCAATGTGAATTTTCTCTGGGAGGGTGCAAGGGAGGGATATCTCTTTTCGAAAAAGAGATATCCCTCCCTTATCCGTTTCCCTGCCAGCAGGGAAACAACACGCTTCCCCCGCAGGGGGAAATTACTGTTTTTTCCTGATCAGAATAAACGGCGTGCACTGGTCATCCTGACCCGCGGGGTTATCGCGGATGATCTCACACAGCTGCTCGTCGGTGAGGGTCACGTTGTCGCCCTTGCCGAGGATGTCGCGCGTGAAGTCGTTCGCGTCGACGATCATCGCGCGCACGCCGGTCTTCTCATAGATCTCGTTGCACACGCCCGAGGGATTTTCCGGAATACGGATGCCGTAATCGCCGTAGACGGGGAACACGTCGGGGTAGAAGCCGTCGAGGCCCGTGACCTCCATGCCGACCATATCGTAGAAGATGCCGTGCTTGCCGACGAGCTTGCCAAAGCCCGCGCAGATGGCGGCCCAGAGGACCTTCCACGCGCCGCACTCGTCGATGGCGAACTGCATCTTGCACACCTCGCCCACGCCGATGCCGGCGCTGTTGTGCTGGATGGCAAAGCGGCTGAGGAATTTCGCCAGCCACGAAATTTTCATATCCTTGCGGTAGACCACTCGCTTCTGGCACAGGGCGATGATCTTTTCGCTGATGCTCAGCAGGTCGCCCTCCTCGTAGAGGGGCTTGACGTAGCGGTTGACGAGTTCGATGTAATCCTCGCCGATCTCGACAAAGTGCGTCTGGATGGCGTGGCGCAGATAGACGCCCGTGGACGTCTCAATTTCAACGTTTTTGGAGCCGTTTGCAACAAAATCCATGAAAAAAGCCTCTTTCGTGCAGTATTTAGATCGATAAAATATGAACCGATGGTATTGTACCACAAAATCTGCAAAATGCTACTGTAAATTGCAAAAATTCAGGAAAGAAAAAAGCGCGCCGTCCGCGGCGCGTGCTTGACGCGGCGGACGGCGTGGAATGACGAAAAACGAGAAGGCAGAGCGCTTACTTTTCGGTGATGACCTTGAGCACCTTTTCGTAGCTCTCCTGGGCGATGGGTACAGCGTGCGCGAGCAGCGCCTCGCCCTTCTGGCAGCACTCGTCGCGGAACGCCTTGTCCTTTAAGGACGAGAGGTTGATGAGCACGTTGAGCCACGCGCTCTGCATGGCCGTCTTGAGCGTGAGCGCGGCGATGCCGAGGTCGCTGACAACGTTCGGATTCGTCGTGCCGACAAGCTCGGCGCACAGGTCGATGGCCTCGGAGCAAATTTCCATCATTGTCAGCGGCACCTGCGTGCAGCTGCGGAAGCTTGCCTGCACCGCGCCGCGGCGGATGGCCTTGTGCGCGTCATCATCCTTGGGGAGGGCAAGAGACTCGATCAGACCGTCGAAAACCTCGCTGTCGCGGTTCATCACATCGATGAAGCGCTCCTTGAGCTCATTGCCCTTGGCAATGGCGTCCAAAAGGCGTTCGCGGTCGTTTTCAAAGCCCTTCTTGTCAAGCGTCAGGCCGTTGACCATCATCGTCAGCGCCACGCCGACGCCGCCGGCAAGGCCCGCCACCGCGCCGCCGCCGGGGGCGGGAGTGCCGGAACCGACTTCGTTGATGAGCTCGGTAACTTTCATATCTGCGATCTTCATAGCGTTCCTCCCCGGATCGGTAAAATCAGAATAAAAGGTTTCAGGAAGAGGCGGGTCATCCCGCCTCTTCCCAGTAAATCAAAAGGGTAAAATCTGCGATATATTGCAGGGTTTCTCTTAAAACAGGCCGGTGATCTTGCCGTTTTCATCGACGTCGATCTTCTCGGCGGACGGGACCTTGGGCAGGCCCGGCATCGTCATGATGTCGCCGGTCTTGGCGACCAGGAAGCCCGCACCGGCGTTGACCTTGAGGTCGCGGACGGTGATCTTGAAGCCGCGGGGCGCGCCGAGCTTGCTGGCGTCATCGGAGAAGGAGAACTGCGTCTTGGCCATGCAGATGGGCAGCTTGTCAAAGCCGAGCTCAGTGAGCTGCTTAAGCTGCTTCTTGGCGGAAGCGGCGATGACCACGCCGTCAGCGTGATAGACCTTGGTAGCGATGGCATTGAGCTTGTCCTCGATGCTGTCGTTGACGTCGTAGACGAACTGGAAGTGGTTGGGCTCGTCGCACAGGCGCACGACTTCCTCAGCCAGCGCAAGGCCGCCTTCGCCGCCCTTGGCCCACACTTCGCTCAGGCGGACGTTGACGCCCAGCTCGCGGCACTTGCTCTCGACGAGGTCGAGCTCGGCCTTGGTGTCGGTCGGGAACGCGTTGATGGCGACGACGCAGGGGAGACCGTAGACGTTCTTCACGTTGTCGACGTGCTGGAGGAGGTTGGGCAGGCCCTTTTCAAGAGCTTCGAGGTTCTCGCTGTTGAGCTCGGCCTTGGGCACGCCGCCGTGATACTTGAGCGCGCGGACGGTCGCAACGATGACGACAGCGTCGGGGTGGAAGCCCGCGGCGCGGCACTTGATGTCGAGGAACTTCTCGGCGCCGAGGTCGGCGGCGAAGCCTGCTTCCGTGACGGTGTAGTCGCTCAGGCGCATCGCGGTCTCAGTGGCCTGGATGGAGTTGCAGCCGTGGGCGATGTTGGCGAACGGGCCGCCGTGGATGAACGCGGGAGTGCCTTCGAGCGTCTGGACCATGTTGGGCTTGATGGCATCCTTTAAGAGCGCGGCCATCGCGCCCTCAGCCTTCAGGTCGTGCGCGGTGACGGGCTTGTCGTCGTAGGTGTAGGCGACAACCATCTTGCCGAGGCGCTCCTTGAGGTCGGCGAGGCCGGTCGCAAGGCAGAGAACTGCCATGACTTCGCTCGCGACGGTGATCTCAAAGCCGTCCTCGCGGGGCACGCCGCTGGCCTTGCCGCCAAGGCCGTCGATGATGTGGCGGAGCTGGCGGTCGTTCATATCGACAGCGCGCTTCCACACGATCTTGCGGGGGTCGATGCCGAGCACGTTGCCCTGCTGGATGTGGTTGTCGAGAAGGGCGGCCAACAGGTTGTTGGCAGCGCCGATGGCGTGGAAGTCGCCGGTGAAGTGCAGGTTGATATCCTCCATGGGGACGACCTGAGCGTAGCCGCCGCCGGCAGCGCCGCCCTTGACGCCGAACACGGGGCCGAGAGAGGGCTCGCGCAGGCAGACCATGGTGTTCTTGCCGAGCTTGTTGAGCGCGTCGGCAAGGCCGACGGACGTGGTGGTCTTGCCCTCGCCCGCGGGGGTGGGGCTGATAGCGGTGACGAGGATCAGCTTTGCCTTGCGGGGCAGCTTGCGGATCTCGCTTAAGTCGAGCTTGGCCTTGTAGTTGCCGTAGAGCTCGAGGTGCTTTTCATCGATGCCGGCCTTGGCGGCGACGTCGACGATTTTTTTCATTTCATGTGCCTGGGCAATCTCAATGTCGGTCATGGGGAATACCTCCTAAAAAATTATGTATTTAAAAGCGAAGAATTGTCTCTTATTGACAAAATCAATTATAGCCGAACGATAGAGAAAGGTAAACTGTTTTGCAAGCCTCTTTTTTCCAAAAACCTTAAAAAATTAAGCGTTGGTTCGCGTGCCTTAAAAAGAAAAAACGGGAGATTCTTGGACGAATTTTCAACGCTTGCGGCAAAGGTCAAAATGAGAAAAGCGAAAGTTGCCAGCGCCCGGCTTTCATTTCACTCTGCCGCGTCACAGCGTGATGCGCATGGGCTCATCCAGCGTGACCTCGCCGCCGATGCTCGCGGCGATGACGTTTCCGCCTTGGCGCTCGACGCTTGCGCGGACCGCACCCGCGGGCTGCCGGTATTCACACGAAAAACCGCCGTTTTCCATGCGTTCGCTCTGCGCGACGGCGCAGGCGACGCTGCCGCTGCCGCAGCTGCCCTCCCAGACGAGGGAGTCGGTCTCGATGACCTTGACGAGCGGGGTCATGCTGCGCTTTTCCGCATCGAGGAAAATGACGCCGCAGGCGTCAAGCCCTGCAATTCCGGAAAAGATCGGCTCCGCCGCGCGGAAGAACCCTTCGCTCGGCTCCACGCCCTCAACGACGAAGTGGGCGATGCCTGTTAAGTCGACGAGCGTGCCCTCGTGACCATTCACCGTGACACGCTTCACGCTGCGCGGACAGGGCATTTCAGCGCGCGCCGTGCCGCTTTTCAGATCGACCTGCGCAGTGACGACATGGTCGCAGCCGCTCACGCGCAGCCTGACCGAGGAAAGGCCACCCTTTTGCTGGGCAATATACATGCCGTAGGCGCGCGTCGCGTTGCCGCAGAATTCGCCGCCCATCATCTCCATGTGGCCGTCGACGTCGTCCTCGGCGGCGCAGGCGTAGCCGACCTGCTCGGCCTTGAGCGCGGGGATCGCCATGATCTTCTCTGCGATGGCCGCGCGCTGTACCTTTTCGACCGGATCGAGCACGAACACCGTAATGTTCCCCGCTGGGTCCGCCCGTAAAATGTTCAGTTCCACAGTAAGTTCCTCCTAAAAAAAGAAGGTGTAAAGCCAAAATAACTTTACACCTTCTTTTACATCCTGTCAATTCGTGTCAAAACACAAATCTTTGTGCAGCGTTTATGCCGTTCTCGGTATAACCACTACAATTTGCGCTGTGCGACCACTTTGCGGCGTGCACGCCGCAAACAATTTGGATTGTCCCGGAGGACGACATGTGCGTCCGCAGGGACACCTTACAAATATTTTCGCGGTGAGCGAAAATATTTGAAGCCCCTATTTCATTTGGGCTGATGGCCCAAATGAAAGGTCTCAAAATTGCGTCGTAGACGCAATTTTGACTTACTCAAAGTCGGGGATATACTCCTTGACGATATCCAGCAGCTCGCCGGAGCGGATCATCGCTTCCACCGCACGGATGTCGGGCCAGATCTCACGGTCGATCTCATAGAAAGCGACCTTCTCGCGCACGTGCTGATAGAGAGCCTCATGCAGCGGGGTCATGCCCTGGCCGTGGGTGTTCAGGCGGCGGCGGATGTCGATGGCCTGGCAGGCGGTCATCAGCTCGTCGGCGAGGACGTCCTGCGTGTTCTGCAGGATCATCTTGGCCTTACGGGCAGCGGTGGTACCCATGGAGACGATATCCTCCTGGTTGGCGGAGGAGGGGATGGAGTCGACGGAAGCGGGGTGAGCGTAGATCTTGTTCTCGCTGACCATGGAAGCGGCAGCGTACTGAACGATCATGAAGCCGGAGTTGACGCCGGCCTGGGTGGTCAGGAACGCGGTCAGGCCGTTGGAGAGCGCAGGGTTGACCATACGCTCGGTGCGGCGCTCGGAAGCGTCGGCCAGCTCGCTCGCGGCGATGCCGAGGAAGTCGAACGGCAGGGCCATGGGCTCGCCATGGAAGTTACCGCCGGAGATGACGGCCTCGTCGTCGAGGAACATCAGCGGGTTATCGGTGACGGCGTTGAGCTCGATCTCGACCTTCTCGCGGACGTAATCGAGGGCGTCACGGCAGGCACCGTGCAGCTGCGGGATGCAGCGCAGGGCGTAAGCGTCCTGAACGCGGTCCTTCTGGCAGTTGTCGAGGATCTCGGAGCCGTCGAGCAGCTTGCGCATGTTCGCGGCGACGAGCATCTGGCCCTTCTGGCCGCGCACCTGATGGATGCGGGGGTCGAAGGCGTTGCGCAGGCCGGTCAGGCCCTCGAAGGACATGGACGCGATCACGTCGCCGAGCTGGGCAGCGCAGATGGTGTCGTACAGCGCGAGAGCGCCGACGGAGGTCATCGCGCAGGTGCCGTTCGTCATGCCGAGGCCTTCCTTGGAGACCAGGGTGTCGAGCGTCTTGATGCCAGCCTTGGCCATGGCCTCAGCGCCGGGCATCTTCACGCCGCCGTACATGGCCTCGCCCTTGCCGAGCATGGGGAGCGTCATGTGAGCGAGAGGAGCCAGGTCACCGGAGGAGCCGAGGGAGCCCTTCTGCGGGACAACAGGGGTCACGCCCTTGTTGAGCATCTCGAGCAGCATCTCGACGAGGATGGGACGAACGCCGCTCACGCCGCCGCACAGAGCGTTGGCACGCAGCAGCATCATGCCGCGGACGATCTCGTCAGCATACGGCTCGCCGGCGGCGGTGCAATGGCTGAGGATCAGGTTGGTGGAGAGCTGATTGCTCATCTCCTTGGGGACGGCGACCTTCTGGAACTCGCCGAAGCCCGTGGTGATGCCGTAAGCGACGCGGCCCTCAGCGGCGATCTTCTCGGCCAGGGCGCGGGACTTCTTCATGGCTTCCAGAGCGGAGGGAGCCAGCTCGACGGTCGCATTGTAGCGAGCGATGGCGACGAAGGATTCGAGCGTCAGGCTGTGGCCATCGACGACGACATGCTTGATCGCGGTAGGATTCATGATCATGGTAGTGTCCTCTCTTTTCTCAAAGTTCCGGTGTGACCCGGTCGGCGTGTCCGGTCGCCCGAACCGCCTCAGGTGCAAGAAACGTGTCGAAGCGTTCCCCTTACTTTCCGCGCATGCCCGTGCGTGGATGGCGCTCCGCCTGTGGAAAAGTCCCACAGGATCGTTCTGGAAACAGTATAGCACATTTTTGTGCAAAATCAATAGTTTTTTGCTGGAAAAAGTTTTCTTTGTTGTTCGTTATCACCATATTTGGATAACACACTATCAGGGTACAGTGATAGAATTAGACAGAATAGATAAAAAAAGCGCCCCGCTTTTGCGGGGCGCCTTTGATTCTTTGTGGAAAGGTCACAGTTGTTCACTTCTTGTGCTTCTTGCTGGACTTCGGTTCGGGCGCGGCATAATCCATGATGCGGATCGCCGGATTCTTCTTTTTGATGAACGCGTAGATCTCGTCGAGGTCTTCGCGCGGGAAGAAGAGAGCCTTTTCCGTGTTGCCGTGGCCGATGTGCAGGCGCACCATGTCGGCATGGCCGCGGTCCTCGCACACGATCGCATTGATGTCCTCCCAGGGGAAGAACTCGTAGTGCGTGGTAAACTGCATGTTGTAGAAGATCTCAAGTCCGCGGCTCGTGAGAGCGGCGTCCTTTTTGGTCATCAGCGTCAGCAGATACAGCACTGAGAATGCGAGCGAGACGAAGGCGAGCAGCGGATTTCTGCTGCGGGTCGAAATGCCGAACAGCAGCAGCACGACAACCAAGATCCATCCGCCGGTCTGCACCCACTTTTTACGTGGCTTGAGCGATGACTGTGCGGGGTAGATCGGAGGCGGGACGGATTCCCAGGGAAGCGAATGTTTCACAGCGGTGATTCCTTTCTAAGTAAAGCGGGGAAGGGGGCTTACGCGTTGATCTTGGGGGCCTTACCGGCGGCACGGCGAGCCTCGAGGTTCGCAAGGGCCTTGGCGTGAGCCTCTTCGGGAGCGCCGGCGGGCTTGCCGGCCTTGGTCTTGCCGAAGATATTGGTGTAGGAACCGTCAGCCCAGAAGATGTTGCGGCCGAACAGAGCGGTCACATAGGCGTAAACGGGGTTGAGCAGGTTGACGAACGCATACGGGAAGAACACCAGCGGGCTCATGCCGAGAACGCCGGTCTGGTAAGCGCCGCAGCCGGTCCAGGGGAACATAACGGCCCAGAGGGTACCGGCATCTTCCAGAGAACGGGAGAGCATATTGCGGCCGAGACCGAGCTCGTCGTACTTGTCAGCATAGATGGGGGCGGGAACGCCGATGCCGAGGAACTGGTCGCACATGGTGGCGTCGCAGAAGATGGAGGTCAGCAGGGTCGCGAGGATGAGGCTGCCGACGGAGTGGATCCTGTGCTTCAGGCCGCCGAACAGACGCTCGACGCAGCCGCAGCGCTCCAGAGCACCGCCGTAGGCGAGCGCGAGGAGGATGAGGTTGATGGTCCACATGGTGCCGTTCATACCGCCGGCCTTGCCGAGGATGGAGTCAGCGACTTCGTTGCCGGTCTCAACGACGATACCGTTGTGCAGCATGTTGAAGATGTCGCCCAAGGCGCGGGAGCCGTAGATGTCGGTGGGCTGGAAGATCATCATAAAGATGGTCGCGGTGGCAACGGAGATGGCGATACCGACGAGGCCGGGCACGCGCAGGATGCACATCACGATAACCACGATGATGGGGATGAGCAGAACGGGGGAGATCACGAAGGCCTCGCGGAACGCGTCCTGAATGGACTGGGCGACGGTCGGATCGTAGGCGCTGGCGTCGATGTTCAGGCCCATGATGGTGTAGAGGATGAGGGCGATGACCAAGGTCGGGCCGGTGGAGGAGACCATCGCGGTAACGTGGTCGAAAAGACCGGTCTCGGCAACAGCCGCGGCGAGGTTGGTGGTATCGGACAGGGGGGAGAACTTATCGCCGACATACGCGCCGGAGATGATCATACCGGCGGTGAGGGCGGGATTGATGCCAAGGCCCGCGCCGATGCCGAGGAACGCAAGACCGATGGTGGCGGTGGTGGTCCAGGAGGAGCCGCACGCCATACCGACGATCGCGCAGAGGATGCAGCCGATGGGCAGGAACAGCTTCGGGGTCAGCAGATCCAGACCGTAGACGATCAGGGAGGGGATCGCACCGGAGGCCATGAAGCTCGAGACCAGGAAACCGACGGTGCAGAGGATCAGGACCGCTTCCATGGAAGCGCTCAGGCGCTCGATCATACCGGCGAGCATATCCTTGAAGTCGTGACCGCAGAAGTGACCGACGATGCACGCGACGACGATGGACATGACCAGGGGCATATGGGCGTCATGGTAACCGGATTCGGAATGACCGAGGAAGCAGTAAAGCATGAACCCGATCATTGCCACAATGGGAATTAACGCCAGCAGAAAACTGGGCTCCCGTGCGACTTTCTTTTCGTTTGCCATTGATAAAATACCTCTCTCTTCATAAAAATACTTGCCCGTCAGGAAGCGGGAAGCCGCTCCTCCCCATGACGAACACGCTGCACACCGCACGCGGGGACGTGCGTTTTCTGTGGAGGGGTCCCACAGAAAAACAGACACAGAACTTAGGCAACAGCACCGTCGGGCAACGGTTTCTTGCACGCTGTTTCCCATGCCCTAATCTATTTGTGAACTAATTGTAACATACCTGTTCAGCAAAAGCAATAAAATTCGCGTAGATTCCAAAAAATATTTTAGTCAATTCTTCTATATCTGGATGACGTGATGTTATGATGATATGCTTTTACGGCATCGCAATAAAGCAAAACAGACAAAAAGGAGCAGGCGCTTAGCGCCTGCTCTGATCAAAATGATGAATGGCTTACTTTTCTTCTTTTGCCCGCTCAAGCAGCAGCTTATAGCCGTCCGCCCCGTAGCAAAGGCACTTATTGACGCGCGTGATGGTCGTAGACGAAACGCCGATCTTCTGCGAGATCTGCGTGAAGGTCTTGCCATCGGCGAGAAGCGACGCCACCTCGAAGCGCTGGGACATCGCCTCGATCTCGCTGAAGGTGCAGAGATCGTCGAAGAAGCGGTAGCATTCTTCCTCCGTTTTCAAAGATAAGATCGCCTTGAACAGGTGATCGGTCTCTTCGCTTTTCATTTTGCTCTGGTACATCCAACGTTCCTCCTCAACGATCCGATCGGATCGACTCCTGCCCGCGCGGTGTGGCCGCGGCGGACGCCGAATGACGGCTGCCCGGAAGCTGCTTGCGGGCGAACCTCGGTTTTCGGAGCTTGCCCGTTGATATTGTCTCTATGGTAACAAAAAGCGGCAGTTCCGTCAAGCGCAATTCGTGCTTTTTGGCGGATATCTTCATTTTTCGTGAACACTGTCTGCAACGGAAAGAAAAATTTTTGCACCGCAGGCGGCGAAAGCTATGGCAATTCCGCGCGGAAAATGCTATACTGTCTCGAAAGCGGAAAAAACGGCCGCGGACGCTTGACAATCCCTGCGCCGTACCGTAAAATATCTGTCAACCACTCCGATACGCTGCTGTGCCACCACAGTACAGTACGCTGTCCATACATTCTATTAGGAAAGGACACACACTATCATGGCAACGATCAAAGCTCACACCTTATCCGGCTTTATGGAGCTGCTTCCCGCGCCGCAGACCCAGATGGAGCGCCTTATGGAGGTGCTGCGCTCGTCCTACGGCGTCTATGGCTTCACCCCGCTCGACACGCCCATCATTGAAGCGAGCGATGTGCTGCTCGCCAAGGGCGGCGGCGAGACTGAAAAGCAGATCTACCGTTTCTCCAAGGGCGACAGCGACCTGTCCCTTCGCTTCGACCTGACGGTGCCTCTGGCGAAATACGTTGCCCTGCATTATGCCGACCTCGCTTTCCCATTCCGCCGTTTCCAGATCGGAAAGGTCTATCGCGGCGAGCGCGCGCAGCGCGGCCGCTTCCGCGAGTTCTATCAGGCAGATATCGACGTCATCGGCGACGGCGAGCTCGACATCACAAACGATGCCGAGATCCCCGCTATCATCTATACCGTCTTCTCCCGCCTCGGTTTGTCGAGATTCCAAATTCGCATCAACAACCGCCGCATCTTAAACGGCTTCTACGCGATGCTGGGCCTTTCCGACAAGTCCGGCGATATCATGCGCACCGTCGACAAGATCGAAAAGATCGGCCCTGACCTCGTGCGCGCGATCTTGGTCGACGACTACGCCATCGAGGGCGAAAAGGCGGATGAGATCCTCGCCTTCATCGGCATCAAGGGCACGAACGAAGAGGTGCTCGCTTCTCTTGAAAAGTATCGCGGCCGCAACGAGATGTTCGACCAGGGCCTCGACGAGCTGACGACCGTCGCCAAGTACCTCGGCGCGTTCGGCGTGCCGCAGGAGAACTTCGCGGTCGACCTGACCATCGCGCGCGGCCTCGACTACTACACCGGCACGGTGTACGAGACGACGCTGCTCGACCACCCCGAGATCGGCTCGGTCTGCTCCGGCGGCCGCTACGATAACCTCGCGGAGTACTATACTGACCGCAAGCTCCCCGGCGTCGGCATTTCGATCGGCGTGACGCGCCTGTTCTATGTCCTCGGCGAGCAGGGCCTTCTGAATAGCGACATCTGCACTGCGCCGGCGGACGTGCTCATTCTGCCGATGACCGAGGATCTGAGCGAAGCCATCTCGCTCGCCACCGACCTTCGCGCCGCGGGCGTCAGCACGCAGATCTATACGGAAAAGAAGAAGTTCAAGGCCAAGATGAACTACGCCGACAAGCTCAAGGTGCCCTACGTCTACTTCCTCGGCGAAGACGAGATCACCGCGGGCGTCGTGTCCTGCAAGGATATGCGCACCGGCGAGCAGGTCAAGCTCCCCCGCGCGGAAGCGGTCGAAAAGGCCAAGGCCTTTGTGGAGTCTGACCGCCAAAAGCCGGTCATTTGTGAAAAGTAAAAAAGTGGCAGCCCGAAAGGGCTGCTTCTTTTTTGCGCTCCCTCGGGGGAGCGGTTGCTTTCCGCGCGTTGCGCGGAGGGAAAATGCGGCGTGCGCGCCGCAGAGTCAAAGGGGATATTCTCTTTCGCGAAAGAGAATATCCCCTTTGGAACCCCAAGAGAAAGGCTTAGATTGGCAGTCTCAGGCTCGAATGACCTCTATGCCTCTGGAATGAAAATGTCTGCGCGCGGCGTTGCCGCGTTTAGCGTTGCTATACGATTTGACTTGCTTCTATTATCCGCTGCCGCTCTGCCCATCTTGTAGAAGTAGGGCCTAATTTCCGTCTACCGGAGCACTCCACAATGCGGCGAGCGTTAGCAATGCCGCATTCGGCAGGCAGTCTGCCGCCAGACTACCGTCGCACGCGCCTCACGATAGTAAGGCGCGGTTGCGAGTGGTGACGACTCGCAGGGGTTCATGGCGAAGCCATGTACACCGCACCCGATTGCGCAGCGCGTGCAGCTCTTCGAGCCCTAAACTGCCAATGTGCGGGGTCGAGGGGGAAGGCCCCTCGTCCTTTCTCTTGGGGGTGTAAGGGGGATATTCTCTTTCGAGAAAGAGAATATCCCCCTTTGTCGCGTCCCCACACGGTGTGGGGAACAACGATGCAGCGCTGCCGCGCTGCGATAAGATCCCCGCTGCGCGGGGAGGGCGCAAAAAAAAGGCAGCCTTTCGGCTGCCGATTTTTTCAGTCCACCGTGCGCATGAAGGACGTCGATCCCTTCTGGAATCTCACATCCAGCTTCACGCGGTCCGCGCGCATATAGCTCGTCGTGTATTCATAGGTATGCCCGTTCTCGGTCGTGGTGCGGCGCTGGTGGAAAAACGCCGCCGAGCCGGGCGCGCAGTGCAGAAGCTGCGCCTCGTGCGGCGCGAGCACGACGGCCTCATACGTGTCCGACGCGGAAAACGGGATGACGCCGACGTGGTAGAGGAGACTGTAGAAGCTGTGCGTTTCCAAAAGCTCGCGCGTCAGGTTCGGATAGATGTACTCTGGGTAGTACGACGTCTCTAAAATGAGCGGCTCGCCGTCGACATTTCGCACGCGCGTGAAGCGATAGACTTTGACACCCGGCTCAAGGCCCATGAGCGTCACGATCTTGGGAGAAGGCGTGATGACCGCGAAGTCGACCAGCGTGGACGACGGCGTTTTGCCCAGCTGGGAAATTTCCGTCGTGAACGAATACTGCACGCCCTTGCGGCGCGTGTTCGGGTCGGTGACGAACGTGCCCTTGCCGCGCTTGCGCACGACGAAGCCCTCTTCTTCGAGCGCGCCGATGGCCTGACGGACCGTGTTGCGGCTGATATCGTAAACGCGGCAGAGCTCGGCCTCGCTCGGCAGCAGGTCGCCGACCTTGAGCGCGCCGGAGGTGATGCTGCGCTTGATGATGCCCATGAGCTGGGAGTAGAGCGGAATTTCACTGTCGAGCGACAGCGGATTTTTGAGAATCGGATTGTGTTCCATGGTGGGAACCTCCCGAGAAATACGTTTTGGAATATTCCCATCATACCACATATCTTTGAGATGTTCCAGTACCTTTTTGCAATATTCCCATCATTTTACGCAAAAAAGCGGAGAAAAAGGCGGCCTTTGGGCCGCCTTTTTGAAATTTGACCGCTTCAGTCCAGAATTTCCTGCGCGCCGGTCTTCAGATTCACGCGCACAGAGTGCGTCACGAGCGGGTCGCTCGTCTTTTGATGGTCGATATCGTAGACGGCGGTGGTGTAGACATAGCCGTCGCGGATCTCAAGGGCACCGGGGAAGTAGCTGATGCTGCTGCCATCCTCCGTGACGCTGCCGTAGAAATAGTCCGCATCGCCGATGCTCGTCCAGGTCTTGCCGCCGTCGGTCGAGAGGCGCAGGTTGTTTACTGTCGGCGGAAACTTCGTTGTCTCGACGATGGTGCTGCCGCTGATGGCGATGGACTCGTAGCCGTAGAGCGTGGCGGACTGCTTGCCGTCAGCGCCGTAAAGCTCCGTGACAAATGAGCCCATGATTCCGCCGCCGATGTAGTAGCGGAGCGCGACCTGATCGCTCACAACGGATAACGTTGCATCGACCGTCGTGTCGGTCACATCGTTGACCGGCAGATCATGGAGGACCTCCACGCTGCCGCCCTCGCGCCAGCGATAGAGCTTACCGCCCGCAGTGTACCAGAGGTAACCGCCCAGATCAACATAGCTGTCGGCAGCCTTGATGAGCGAATCGCGGCTGACGGCATTTGTCGTGGTGGCCGAAGATGCGTCGGATGGCTCAGTGCCAGACTGGGCGCTGTTGAACCATGCGAGCATCGCGTCGTAGAGCGTTGCATAGTCGCCGTAATCGCTGACCTTATAGTAGTATGCGTCGTCTCGCTGGTAGAGCATGATGTCCGTGCCCTCGAAGAACGCAAGGTGCGAGGAATCGTTGTTGCTGAGCCAGAGCGTGAGCGACCGTGCTCCGTCAGCAGGGGTGAACTTATCATGCAATAGCGCATAGCTGCACTCGTCAAGCCTGACCGTTGGCGTGACGTTCAGCATATCGCGGTCGGTGATCGCCGCATTGTCCCGGTAGAGAAACATCCACGCTGCGCCGCCGTTCGACGCGAGCTGAAGATCGGCCTGAAAATCGGAATCGTCCAGCGCGGGATCAGCCGCCGCGTCGGCGTCCCAGTTCACCGTGAAGCTTCTGACCATCGCCCGGAGTACCTCGGCCTCGCCCTCAACGGCGCGGTCGCGGTTCCAGCCCCACTGATTCTCTTCCGTGCTGCCGTCGAACGTCCAGTGCGTTGTGACCTCGTAGCAGGTGCCGTCCGGCGCATCAAAGAGCGTGACAATTGTGTTGCTCATGCCCTCGTGCGTCACAAAGCGCCAGCCCGCGTCGGTCTTCTCGGCCTTTGCGCCGGTGCTTTCCCATTCCGCCTTCGCTTCGTCAAGGCTCTGCTCGAGCTTCTTTGCGTTGAAGTAGGAGCCGGTGTCGTAGCGGGAGTACCAGAACTCCGTCCCCGGATTGCACGCCCAGGCGGTGATGGGCGCATAGAAGTAGTAGCTGCCGTCGCCCGAAATGAGCCGCGCCTCGCACTGGTTGGCGCGGCCGTAGCCGTCCGCCGCCGTGTCGTTCAGCAGGTCGGGAATGAACATCTTCGGCAGATCAAGCCCCGCGTAGTCGACATAGAAGTCGTGCAGGTAATACTTTTCCTCTCCGCTGTAGCTGCATCCGTTGTACCACAGCCCGTCGTTGCCGGTATAGGTGCCGATGACCTGATAGCCGGTCTTCTCGCCGCTGGTGTAGTGCAGGACGGTGAGATAGTGCGTCCAGTTCTCGTTGAGATATCCGTCGTCCGTCAGCTCCTGCCCGCCGATGACGTCGATCTGCATGCCCGCCTCGTTCGTGGGCTTCATCTCATACTGGAAGTACCACAGCTCCAGCACCGTGCCGTCGGGGGAAAGGTTGCCGAGCGAATCTGCCTGCTCCAGCTGCGTCACGCGCACGTCGGCGACCGTGTCCTCGATCGAGCGGGACGCATATTCATTATTTTCCGACACGGAATAGGTCATCGTGCCTTTTTTGAGCTCCGCCACGCGCTCGGCGGCATAGTCGTCCATCGAGGCGTAGATCGGATTGACCTGTTCGTTCAAGCGGAAAACCGAACAAAAGAGTTCGCTGCCGTCTTCTTCGTAATCGCCGGCAAGGCCGAGGTAGACCGAGCCGTCCTTTTGCTTCAGAAGATAGACCTGATTCGGTTGACCGTCACTTGCCTCTTCGCAATGGCCGCTCCAAGCGGACTTGTTGTTCTGTATGAGATCGTCGACCGGCGAAGCTTTGGTGCTGCCGAAGAGCGCGTAGAAGGACTGCTTTTCCAGCGTGTATTCCTCCATCGGGCCGTAGATAAGGGCATAGCCCAGATCGTTGAACATCGTGACGTATTTCTCCCCTGCGGGATTCGTCGCGGTGCGGAAGGTGGGGTATGCGCCATCCGTAAAGCCATCCGTAAAGGCGGGCGCTTCATATAAGAGTATGTCGACCGTATAGCTCTTGTCGGCAAACGGGTCGTCATTTTTCTGCGTCTGTGCGCGCTCGCCCCAGCCGACGGCGCAGCCCGCCGTCAGCGTCAGCGCCAGCACGAGGGCGACAACGCCGAGGCCGCGCTTTTTCTGCGCGCCCAGCACGTTCGTGATGCGGCGCTTCAGACGCTCGACCGTGCCGCCGAAGCACGTCGTCGCGGGCAGCGCCCGCACGCTGGACTGCACGGCGGCGAGCAGTGTCCGGCTGTAAGCCGCGCGCTCGGGGAGTTCGAGCCCGTCGGTCGCCGCGCTGTCGCAGGCGAGCTCGATGTCCTCGTCCGCCTGACGCAGCATCAGATACACCACGGGGTTGAACCAGTGCATCGCGTTGGCCGCGAGCAGCACGAGCTTTAAGAGCATGTCGCGCCGCTTCAAATGGCACAGCTCATGGCGCAGGATGTAGCGCAGCTCCTGCACGTCGTAGTGCTCGTGGGGCAGGAGCAGCCGCGGGCGCAGAAGGCCCGTCACCGCGGGGGTGGAGATGGCCTCGCAGACGATCATCTCCGGCGCGCTCACGCCTAAGTCGCGCGCCGTGTCAGAGAGCATCGCGGCGTAGTCCGCGCGGGAGACGTCTCTCTTCCAGCGGCGCACCGTGCGGCGGAAGAGGGCGTAGGAGACACCCTGATACAGCAGGAACGCCGCCGCGCCCGCGAGATAGCCGTAAAACAAGATCGTCGTCACGGGGATGTAGCGCGTCGTCTTCTGCTCAGGATTCGTCACAGGGCGCTGGATGATCGTGTCGCGCACCTGTGCGGGGGACTGGCCGCTTTTTTCGGCCATGTCGCCAAACAGGTTGTCGGTTGATTGGATGGTCGTCTTATCCGTGCCGACAAAGAGGGTGTAGTCTTTCGGCGGTGCGGCCTGCACCGGCGCGTTTTTCACCGAAAAATCGACCGGCAGCAGCAAAAAGACCGCCAGCGCCAGCCACAGCCAGCAGCGCGTTTTCGCGCGGTAGCGCTCGCGCCAGAGGGGTTTGAGTACCAGCATCGCCAGAATGGCGAGGGAACCTAACAGGGAAGTTTTCAACAGATTCAGCAGAAATGTTTCCATGGTGCGTCCTCCTTTTTATCGCCGTTTACCGGCTCATATCGTCCAAAAACTGCCGCAGCTCGTCGATCTCGCTCTGCTCGAGCGGCTTTTCAGCGTTCAGCGCCGCGACGAAGCTGCCGAGCGACCCGCCGTAGAGCCGCTTCAGGACGCTGCGGCTCTCAAATTCGAGGTATCTGTCCTTTGAGACGAGCGGCGTGTACAAATTGTTCCGCCCCTCGCGGCGGCTCGAGAGGAATCCTTTTTCGCACAGGCGAGTAAGGTAGGTGTTGACGGTGTTGGCGCTCCAGCCGTGGCTCGCGAGCGCGCCGTCGAGATCGCCGCGGCTGACCTCGCCGCCGACGGCCCAGATGGCCTGCATCACGGCAAGCTCCGCGTCGGGCAGTCTCTTTTTATCGTCCATGGGATGACCTCCTTAGATGATCTACTACATTTGTCGTTGATAACTATATACTACATATGTAGTAGTTTGTCAAGCGCCTTTTATGTCCTTTTTTGTTTTGCAGCGAAAATTGCAGAAAACAGGGGAAAGACATGACGGCAAATCGTCAAAATGAAAGATACTGTTCAATTATTTGAATAAGTTCTTGCAAATCTTTCTGAAAATCGCTTGCTTTTGTGCAAAGCGCAAGGTATAATGAAGAAACCGTATGAAATCATTTGGCAATTCAATAAATAAAAATTTGAGAGGAGATCTTTATCATGGCAAAGTTCAAAGTTTACTACACCATCGAGCTCAACGAGGTGGCCACGCACATCTTCGAGTCCAACGACTTTGAAGTGAAGCTGTGCAGCCATAACGACGAGGAGACCTACGTCAAGGAGCTCGCCGAGTTCCAGCCCGACGCCATCATGTGCCGCACCGAGCCCATCACCGCCAAGATGATGGACACCTGCAAGAACCTCAAGGTCATCGGCAAGCAGGGCGCCGGCCTCGATAACATCGACATGGACCACGCCCACGCCAAGGACATCACCGTTGTCTACGCGCCTGCCGGCAACGCCAACGCCGTCGCCGAGCACGCCGTCATGCTGATGCTCATGTGCGCCAAGCGTTTCACCTATGTCGACCGTCAGTTCCGCAGCGGCAACTTCCTCGTCCGTATGGGCATGGAGCACACCTATGAGCTCGGCGGCAAGACCCTCGGTATGATCGGCTGCGGCCGTATCTCCCAGCTCGCCATGCAGAAGTGCAAGTACGGCTTCGGCATGAACGTCATCGGCTACGATCCGTACCTCACGCAGGACAAGATCGGCGATCTGTGCGAGCTGAAGGCCACCGCCAAGGAGGTCTGGGAGCAGGCCGACTTCGTGTCCGTGCATCTGCCTGTCGTTCCCTCCACCGAGCACTCCATCGGCCGTGAGCAGTTCAGCTGGATGAAGCCCACCGCTTCCTTCATCAACTGCGCGCGCGGTGCTCTGATCAAGGAGAACGAGCTTGTCGAGTGCCTGAAGGACGGCACGCTGTTCCAGGCCGGTCTCGACGTGTTCGAGCATGAGCCCATTCAGGAGTCCAGCCGCGAGCTGTTCAACCTCGACAACGTCATCATGACCCCGCACATGGCCGCCACCACCGAGCAGAGCGTTCTGAACTGCTGCACCTCCGTCGCCAACGACATCGTCGCCGTCTGCAACGGCCAGGAGCCCAAGGTCAAGGCCCAGAAGCCCAAGTTCTAAGTTATTTCTGTTTCGTAGAAACTACTTATTAAAAGGGACGCCTCTTTCGAGGCGTCCCTTTTTTGCGCCCTTGGGCGCGGGGGAACAGCCAGGCAGAGCTGCTGCTTTTTATTCCCACAGCGTGTGGAGACGCGGGAAAGGGGGCCATTGTCTCACGCGAGAGAATGGCCCCCTTATCCCATGCAGCGCCAGCGGTGCTGCTTTCCCTGCGCCTTTGGGTGCAAAACGATCCCGTGGTGCAAGATATTCTTCATTCTTGTTAAATAGTTAACGAAATGAAAGAAAAAAATCAAAATTGCCTATATTTTTTCGCAACTTTGCAGTTGATTTTTCATTTTTCTGTGTGTATAATCAAAACCGAAGAAAATCGGATCTCATTCCGGATTTACAAATTTTAAAGGAGAAGTCAAATGAAAGAATTGTACGTCGTCAACTGCTGCCGTACCGCTGTCGGTTCCTTCGGCGGTTCCCTGAAGAACACCCCTGCCGCTCAGCTCGGCTCCATCGTCGTGAAGGAAGCCCTCAAGCGCGCGAATGTCGCTCCCGAGAATGTCGATGAGCTGATGTTCGGCTGCATCCTGACCGCCGGTCTCGGTCAGAACGTCGCCCGTCAGGTCGGCGTGGGCGCCGGTCTCCCCTATTCCGTCCCCGCCTATACCGTCGGTATGGTCTGCGGCTCCGGTATGAAGTCCGTCATTGAGGCTGGCCGCGCCATCCTCGCCGGCGACGCCGATATCGTCGTCTGCGGCGGCACCGAGAACATGAGCGCCGCTCCCTTCGCCTCCTTCGATGAGCGCTGGGGCGCTCGCATGGGCGACAAGAAGCTTGTCGACACCATGATCAAGGACGGCCTGTGGGATGCGTTCAACAACTACCACATGGGCACCACCGCCGAGAACATCTGCGATGTTTGGGGCATCACCCGCGAAGAGCTCGACGCCTTCGGCGCTGCCTCCCAGCAGAAGACCGAGGCTGCTCAGGCTGCCGGCCGTTTTGACGATGAGATCGTTCCCGTCCCCGTGAAGGTCAAGAAGGAGATCGTCGAGTTCAAGAAGGATGAGTTCCCCCGCGCCGGTTCCACCGTCGAGGGTCTTGCCAAGCTGCGCGGCGCGTTCCCCGTCGGCCCCGAGGGCGTTGAGGACGAGATCGTCCACACCTTCGAGCCCACCGGCATCCACGAAGCCGATACCAAGAAGCACGTCCAGCGCGTCACCGCCGGTAACGCCTCCGGCATCAACGACGGCGCTGCCGCCATCGTCCTCGCTTCCGGCGAGGCCGTGAAGAAGTACAACCTCAAGCCCATGGCCAAGCTCGTCAGCTGGGGCCAGGGCGGCGTCGACCCGAAGATCATGGGCGTCGGCCCCGTGCCCGCTTCCCGTCAGGCCATGCAGAAGGCCGGCCTGACCATCGACGATATCGACCTCGTCGAGGCCAACGAAGCCTTCGCGGCCCAGTCCATCGCTGTTGCCCGTGAGCTGCACTTCGACATGAGCAAGGTCAACGTCAACGGCGGCGCGATCTCCATCGGCCACCCCGTCGGCGCTTCCGGCGCTCGTATCATCGTCACCCTGCTGCACGAAATGCTCAAGCGCGACGACGCCAAGAAGGGTCTTGCCACCCTCTGCATCGGCGGCGGCCAGGGCGTTGCCACCATCTTCGAGAAGTGCTAAAGCACCTCTGAGCCCTAAAAATAAAAAGGAGACCTCGAAAGAGGCCTCCTTTTTATTTTCTCCTCTGCACGGTGCAGGGAAAAAAGCAGTGCTCCTGCCGAGACGCAAAAAGGAAGCAGCCCTTTCGGGCTGCCCCTCACGCGCCCTCGCGGGCGCAAACGCCGTACAGTGCGCCGCGCTGCGATTTAACCCTCCGCCTGCGCGGCGACGATCGCCTCGTAGATCGCCTGCGGATCGAGCTTATCATAGTCCGCGCTCGTCGCCATCGTGGCGGCGTCGACCTGCTCGGCGATGAAGTTCGTGAAGTACTCCTCGCGCACTTCGTCCGCGGCGGCAGACTTGTCGAGCGGCAGGCGGAGCAGGATGTGATAGCCGAAGCTGGATTCGACGACTTCACTCACCTCGCCCTCGGAAAGCGCGTAGGCGGCGTCTTCAAACTCCTGCACCATCGAGCCGGTCGTGAAGGTGTAGCCCGTGGGATAGGTCTCGCGGCCGGGGTCCTCGCTGTACTGGTCGGCGAGCTCGGCAAAGTAGGAGGCGATGTCGTCGCCGGTGTAGGAATTGAGCTTTTCGACGAGCTCCTCAGCGAGCGCTTTCTTTTCGGCCTTCTGCTCGTCGGTGAGGGCTTCGCCGGTCGTCATGTTCTTCGTCGCAAGCAGGATGTGGTCCGCCGTGATGTAGCCCTGCTCGGCGGCGTAGACGGCGAGGTCCTCGTCGGAGGCGTAGAGCGCGCTGCCCTCGGTATTGTAGAGCTCATAGAGATTCTGATACAGGTAGTTCGAGCGGGCGACGCGGTCATAGGTCTCGCGGCGCATGCCGAGCTTGGCGATCTCTTCTTCAAAGGCCTCTTCGCTGCCGTACTGGTCGATATAGGTCTGGTCGCTGTCCGCCATCGCGGATTCCTGCCCCTCGGTGAGCGTCACGCCGTACTTGTTCGCCAGGTTTTCAAGCACCAGATGCTGCTTGACGGACGAATAGACGTTGGACTTGATGTAGTCGGTGATATTCGTGCCGTCGGAGAGGGTGTCGTCCCAGTTGATGGACGAGCCGGTGTAATACTGCATGTAGCTGTTGAGATACGACACGTCGTAGCCGATCCAGTATGCGACAAGGTCGGCGCTCGCGCCGTTGCCGTTCAGGCTTGCGACGATCGCGTCGGGCGCGACGCCGGTCGCTTCGTAGCAGAGACCCTCCTGCATCGTGCCGGAGGTGAAGCCGTTCGAGGGCGAGAGCGACACGACGGCAAAGGTGAGCGCCGCGGTGATGGCCGCCGCGCCAAGGAACGAAAGCAATCTCTTTTTGATCATAATGTTACCTCTTTTTCGTTTTCTTCCTTATTCACACGCAGGTCTCCGACCAGCGTCAAGGCTGTATCCAATGCGTCCTCGCCCAGAGAAAGACGCAGCAGGAGCTTCGGCTCCGTCCCCGTGGCGGAGAGTGTGAGCCGGCGGCGGTTCTTCGGCAGTGAGCAGAGGGCCATCACGGCCTCCACGGGGACTGCCTCGGACGCGGCAAAGGTGAAGGTGATCTCGCTGCCGCGCTGCGAGATATCGCTCACACCGATCTGCACGGCCTCCGCGCGCAAAAGCGCGACGTCCATGAGCTTGAGGACCGGCTGGGGCGGCTCGCCGTAGCGGTCGATGAGCTCGTCGAGCAGCTCCTGCGACTGCTCGGCGGTGCGCAGCGCCGCGATGCGGCGGTAGATATCCATGCGCTGCTCGCCCGAGGGAATGTAGCTCTCCGGCAGGTTGGCCGAGACTGTGAGGTCTGCCGAGCATTCGGTGCGCTGAGGCGCTTTTTCACCGCGCTGCTCGAGCACGGCCTCTTCCAAGAGCTGCAAGTACATATCGTAGCCGACGCTCATCATGTAGCCCGACTGCTCGGGGCCGAGCAAATTGCCCGCGCCGCGAATCTCAAGGTCGCGCATCGCGATGCGGAAGCCCGAGCCGAACTCCGCGTATTCGCGGATGGCCGTCAGGCGCTTGGCCGCAACCTCGGTGAGGATCTTGCCCGCGCGGTAGGTCATATAGGCATACGCCCGGCGCGCGCTGCGGCCGATGCGGCCGCGGATCTGGTGCAGCTGGGCGAGGCCGAGGCGGTCGGCGTCCTCGATGATGAGGGTGTTGACATTCGGAATGTCGATGCCCGTCTCGATGATCGTCGTGCAGACGAGCACCTGAATTTCTCCGTCCGAGAGCTGCTGCATCACGGACGACAGGCCCTTTTCGTCCATCTTGCCGTGCGCGACGCCGATGGCGACGTCGTCGCCGAGGAGCTTTTTGAGCTGGGCGGCGCAGCGGTCGATGGTCTCGACGCGGTTGTGCATGTAGTAGACCTGCCCGCCGCGCGCGAGCTCGCGCCGGATGGCGTCGGCGATGACGCTCCAGTTATGCTCGAGCACATATGTCTGCACCGGCTGGCGGTCGACGGGCGGGACCTCGATGGTCGACATGTCGCGGATGCCCGAAAGCGCCATGTTGAGCGTTCTGGGGATGGGCGTTGCCGAGAGCGTCAGCGTGTCGACCTGACGGGAAAGCTCCTTGAGCTTTTCCTTGTGCGTTACGCCGAAGCGCTGCTCCTCGTCGATGATGAGAAGGCCAAGGTCCTTGAAGTGCAAACTCTTTTGCAGCAGCGAGTGCGTGCCAATGAGTAAGTCGATCTTTCCCGCGGCGGCGTCCTGCAAAATCTGCTTCTTCTGCGCGGGCGTTTTGAAGCGCGAGAGCACTTCGATGCGCACGGGGAACGAGCGGAAGCGGTTCAGCGCCGTCGCGTAGTGCTGCTGGGCGAGCACGGTGGTCGGCACCAGGATGGCCGCCTGCTTGCCGTCGAGCACGCACTTCATCACGGCGCGCAGCGCGACCTCAGTCTTACCGTAGCCGACGTCGCCGCAGAGCAGGCGGTCCATCGGCGTACTGCGCTCCATGTCGGCCTTGATCTCGGCGATGGCGCGGAGCTGATCGTCGGTCTCTTCGTAGTCGAAGGCTTCTTCAAATTCCTTCTGCCACGGGGAGTCGGGCGAGAAGGCGAAGCCCGGGCGGCGTTGGCGCTCAGCGTAGAGCGCGATGAGACCCTTGGCAAGGTCCTTCGCCGCGGCGCGCGCCTTCGTCTTCGCGCGCGACCAGTCCGTGCCGCCGAGCTTACTGAGCTTCGTGCGTATTTGGCCGTCCTCGTCCTCGCCATGGCCGCCGATGTATTTCGACACCATGTCGAGCTGCGTCGCGGGGACGTATAAGCTGTCGTTGCCCGCATAGCAGATCTTGATATAGTCCTTGTCCACGCCGTCGACGCGCATGCGCTCGATGCCCGCAAAGCGGCCGATGCCGTGGTGGACATGCACGACGAGATCGCCGGGGGAGAGGTCTTCATAGGAGCGCAGCGCGGCGCGCGCGGATGTCTCCTTCTTTGGCCGCGCTTTCGCGCGCTTGCCGGAGAGGGGAGCGGTCAGCTGGCCCTCGGTCAGGATGACGAGCTTTAATTGTGGATATTCGCTGCCCGCGCTCAGCGCGCCGAGGCCGATGACGGTCTCGTGCGGGGCGGGGAGGCGGTCGTTTTTCAAGTTGAGCTGCGCGCGGATGTTCCGCTCTTCCAAAAGGCGCCGGAAGTTTTTCGCGCGCGTTTCGTTGCCGCAGAGAACGAGCACGCCGCAGCCTGCGCCAAGATACCGCTCCATATCACCCGCGGCGGTCTCGAGGCTGCCGCCATACGACGGCAGCGAGCGCGCGTTCATGCTGAGGATGGCCCTCGGCGGCAGCAGATTGCGCGACGTGGGGAGCGAATCGAGCAGCAGCACGGGGAACGCGCCCATGCGATGGCTCAATGCCTCCTGACTGAGCGCGAGCGCGGCGAATTCGCCGCACAAAACGCCCTCTTCGATCAGGGGCTTCACGTCCTCGGAGAGCTCCCAGTGGTAGTTCTTGCTGCGTTCCAAAACACGCATGCCGTCGCTGACGGCAATCAGCGTGTCGGGTGAGAGATAGTCGAGCGCGCAGACTTCGTCGGGGTAGCACGCGGCGAGATACCGGTCCATGCCGCCGAGCGGCAGGTCGTTACGAAGCCTCTCGATGTCGCTGCGCAGCGTTTGGACGATGGGGCTGTCCTCGGCCTTTTTCGCGATCTTCTGCGCGGCGCGCTCAAGGCGCTCGAGCATTTTTTCGCGCCCGCCGTCCGAGAGGGCGGGCAGCACCTCTGCCGCGGGCAGGACGGTCAGGGATTTGACGTTCTGCGTGCGGCGCTGGGTCGTCACGTCGAATTCGCCCATCGCGTCGACTTCGTCGTCGAAAAACTCGACGCGCACGGGCGCGCTCAGCGGAGACCAGACGTCGAGAATGCCGCCGCGCAGCGCGAACTGGCCGACGCCCTCGACCGTTTCCGCGCGCGTGTAGCCGCTTTCGACAAGCTTTTTCGAGAGCGCGTTCAGGTCAAAGCGGTCGCCGAGCGAAATGTCCGTCACCGCGCCGCGCAGCGCGTCGGGCGGGAGCGTTCGCTGCATCAGGCCGTCGACCGTCGCAACCAGGATCGGCGCTTTTCCGGCGGCAAGGCTGCACAGCGAGCCGATGCGCTGCTGCTCCCAGCCGTGGGAGGCGAACACGCGGTCGCGCAGCTGCCATTCGCGTGCGAACAGCAGGCTCACGTCCTCGCCGAGCAGCTCGTGCAGGTCGCCCGCCATGCGGTTTGCCTCGTTTTCATCCGCGCAGACGATCAAAAGCGGGCGCTGTGTCTTGTGCCGCACGGCAGCGGTGAGCTGCGCGCGGTGTACACCAGAAAGGCCCGACACGGCGATGGGCGATGTGCCCGCGTCGAGCGAAAGCAGCAGCTCGCGCACCTCGGGAAGAGATGCGAGCGCTTCATTGAGTTTGTTCATCCCCTGCGCCATGCCGTATCCCTCCTCCCGCAGCGCGCAAAAGGGCAGATCCGCCGCAGCCGCGGCGGGTCATGCCCGTGGTCGTCAGTCATTTTATTATATAGGCTTTTGGCAAAAAGTCTATGTCGATTTTTTAAATTTTGGCGGCAAAAAGCGTTTAGCCGTTGTAGCGGTTCTGCGCGGCGCTCACGCCGTCGGTGATGATGCACTCCGCCGCGCCGAGCGCGCGGTCGAGCACACCGTCGATGACCTTGCGCTCATTGGCCGTGAACGGGCCGATGACCCAGTCGACAATGTCGTGCTCCGGCGCGCCGACACCGACCTTGACGCGCGGGAAAGCGTCGGTGCCGAGGTGCGCGATGATGTTCTTAAGGCCGTTGTGTCCGCCTGCGCTGCCGCTGCCGCGCACGCGGAGCTTGCCGAGCGGGAGCGAAATATCGTCGGAGATGACGATGACGTGGTCAGCGGGAATTTTATAGAACCGCGCCGCCTCGCCCACAGCCTCGCCGGAGAGGTTCATGTAGGTCTGCGGCATCATCAAAAGCACATTCGCCCCGCCAAATTCGATGACTTCCGTCAGCGCGCGGAAGCGCAGGCGGTTGCAGCGCAGATCGCGCTTGTCGATCAGACGCTCCGCGGCCATGAAGCCGATGTTGTGGCGGGTGTTTTCATACTGCTTGCCGTAGTTGCCCAAACAGACGAGCAGCCATTCCGGCGGGCCGGATTTTTTGAAAATCATGAAAATGTTCCTCACTTTCCCCGTAAGGGGGAGTTTCTTGCGCGCCCCTGGGCGCGCGGGGTTATGCGGCGTGCGCGCCGCAAGATCACACCCCCCATTTTCTTTCCGTGGAAAGAAAACGGGCGGTGTGACCGTCCAAAAGAAAGGCGTTTCCCATTGCAAGCG
>OJPG01000224.1_pt1 | contig 53207 bp, 48 predicted proteins | sample 1598431 | NCBI WGS metagenome assembly OJPG01 (sample SAMN03922473, study PRJEB24848) | human gut metagenome | isolation source: stool sample | host: Homo sapiens | place: Germany | collected 2010-11 | reverse complement strand
GCACCTTCGGTGCTATAAAAAGCTTTTCAAGCTTTTTAACAGGTTTTGGTATAAGATGTCCGCTTCCGGAAGAAGGAGCAAATGCCTCCCTCTCAGCTGCTTTTCAACAGGAAATCAGTGGTAAGCGATACCGTACATTTCATCGCATCAGCCGCATCTCATTCTCAAGCCGCTCCATCGCCTCCTGTCGGCTGGGGACTTGTGCAATCGTACAGGAAAACGGCTGGCCGAACAGGGGTTGGGACAGTGTCTCCGCCCAATGCGTCAGCACCTCCGGAGTGAGGGGGCGCTCCTCCCGGAGAAAGATCACCCCGTAATAGGGCGGCACAGACGGGGAAAGCAGCTGTGTCAGCGGGACGCCGCTCCGGACGGAGGCGTTGCAGAAATGCATCTCCGGCGAAAAAAGCGGATAGTACAGCGCCCCGACGAACCAGTCCTGTTCACCGCTTCTGAGCCTCCTTGCCTGCTCCAGAAAGTGCGGATGATCCGGGTTATCCGGCTCCACAAACTCACCCTCCCGAATCGTCTGGTGAAGTGCGGGGAGGTTATGGAAATCAAAGTGGAAAAAGGGCACCTCTCCCGCCTCGTCCTCAGAAAGAGAAAACTCCGCCGCATGGAAAGGTTCCCAGTCCTTGCCGCAGCGGTAATAGCCCCACCAGTAGTTCCAGTCATAAATATGCAGATATTTTTTTGCTTTGCAGTCCATAGATGTACTCCATTCTAACAATATCGGCACGAGAGGAAATCACAGGAAACTCTCCACCCAGTACCAGCAAAAATCTTTTCTAAGTCTGTCCTTTTTGCAAGAGGGGCGCTCACAGGCGGCGCGGTGCTCTTCTCATCGGCTCACCGGAATGGAGATCTCGAAAACAGCGCCGCCATCCCCGTTGTAGGCACGGATCGTTCCCTTATGCAGGTGGATAATCTCCTTGGTCAGGGCAAGGCCGATGCCGGATTTTCCGCTTTTTCCCATGTAGAAGCGGTCAAAGATGTGGGGCAGATCTTCCGCGGCAATGCCATCCCCGTCGTCCTGTATCCGTATCGTCACATGCCGTTTCTCCGTGCGGCAGGTCAGGTGCAGCTGGCTGTGGGCATAGCGTACGCCGTTGGATAGGATATTGGTGACGGCTCTGCGCAGCCGGGTATCGTCACAGCTGACCATAACGGGCGTTTCGGGGAAGTCCGGCACGATGGCGATGCCGCCGGCGGCTGCCGCCGGCTCCACGGCGCGTATGCTGTCGTAGAGCAGCTCACGGACATCCATCTCGGAAAGGGTAAGCGGCTGCCGCCCCATATCGATTTTCGAGATGTCCAGAAGCTCGTCTACCAGTTCCGTCATGCGGTCGCTTTCCTTCAAGATCACCTCCGCCGCGCTGCCTGTGTCCATCACACCCGCCTGTATCCCCTCCGCATAGCCCTGTATCGCCATAAGCGGTGTTTTCAGCTCATGGGAGGCGTTCTGAAAGAAGGTCTGCTGCCGCTCCGCCTCCTTTTCAATATCCCGGCCAAAGCGGAAGCCCAGCAGGCACATGACGGAGGAGATCGCCAGCAGCACCGCAAAGAACGCCCAGTTCAGCGTTACGATATAGCGGGTGATGGGGCCGATGTCTATGTACATGATGTAGGCGTACGGCTTTTCCCAATCGTCCTGCTCCTCCTGCACGGACATGAATATCAGGTGATGCCTGTCCGTTTTGAAGGTATAGCATTGATTGAGTGCAATATCCCGCCCCTTGTAGTATTCCAGCAGGTTTTTCTCCAGCCGGTAGGTATCCCGATTCCATGTGTTGTGCCGGTAGCCATCCTCCAGCTCCAAAAATACGATGCTGGGCGTAAAGAAATTCCCCTCCTCCTCGCCCTCGTCATAGATCGGCTCTTCGTCGGTATAGGGGATGGTGCGGTTCTGGTACTGTGCCTCGCTGATGAGTGCCTTTTTTGCCTCACGCACAAAGTGGGCAGGTATAATGAGGTTCACCGCCAGCATAAACAGTGCAAAGAGCAGCAGAGCCGCACCGAGGATCAGATACACGATCCGCAGCTTGATGTTTTTCATGTGCGCTCCGCTCCTTTCAGCTTATAGCCAAAGCCCCAGATGGTGCTTACGCTGACGGTGCTGCCCGCTTGCAGCAGCTTTTTTCGGATACGGCGCAGCGTTTCATCGGTTACGCGGGTCTCCACCTCCGAATCAAAGCCCCACACCGCGCTGAGCAGCTCCTCGCGGGAATAGGCCTTTTCCGGCTGCTTCATCATATAGCTGAGCAGCCGCAGCTCGGTCTGGGTGAGCGACACTGGCGCAGCCCCATAAAAGATGGCGTTTTCCGTGGCGGAATAGCGGATATCCCCGTAATGCAGCTCGTCCTCCGCCGCCGTTTTTCCTCGGTCCATCTCCACACGGCGCAGCAGCGCCTTCACCTTCATCAGAAGAATGGTCGGGCGAAAGGGCTTGGTGAGATAATCGTCGCTGCCCTGACTGATGCCCATGACGTAGTCCAGCTCGCTGTCTTTGGCCGTAAGCAGGATGATGGGAATATCGGAAACAGCGCGAAGCTCCCGGCACACGGTAAGGCCGTCCGTGCCGGGCATCATGATATCCAGTATCACCAGCTCCGCCGGCTCCTGACGGAATGCCTCCAGCAGCGCGTCACCGCTTTCAAAGGAGCGCACAGTATAGCCGTCGCTTGCGAGGAAGCTATGGAGCAGTTCCCGTATGCTCTTTTCATCGTCCGCCAAATAGATGGAATGTTCCATGCGTCCTCCTTGAAAGCAGCGCCAAATGCTGCGCGTGGGCGCAGCATCGGCATCGTATTTAGTTAATCATATCAGAAAACCTCTTTGCCGTCAAAGGGGGCAGATGCCGCTTTCACAGCCGGTATTGCCCCAAATGGTATTGTACAGCTTGCACAGCTGGTTATCAAGCTCTACCAGACGGTTATAGTCGGCGATCAGCTCGTCCTTTTCCGCGTCGGACAGGAAGCTCAGGCTGCGGATAAAGGCGGCCTCATCGTAGTTGTCGAAGTCATAGTCATCCGGCAGATTGAAGTACGCTTCATCTACCTTGTCCCACAGATCGGCGTTCTTCTCGCAGAGGCGGTCATACTCCTGCTCCAGGGTGTCGATCTTGTCCAGCACCTTGGGGTCGGCCTTTTCCAGTGCCTTCTCGTAAAGCGGCATATTGTCGCAGTCGGGCAGCTGAGCGTACAGTGCCTCCATCTCGGTGTCAAGGCCGTTCAACTCCTTGGTGTCCGCCAGAAGCGTTTCCTTCTCCGCTTCCGTCAGGGCGTTGGTACTGCGGATAAACGCCGCCTCATCAAAGTTTGTGAAGTCGTAGTCGTCGGGCAGGGCGTTGCAGATTTCGTCCAGCTTTTCCCACAGCGCCGCGTTTCTCTGGAAGATGGCGTCGCTCTTCTCTTCCACCGCCTCGATCTGCTCCCAGATGGCGTCCTCATTCTCGGTGGCAATTTTAGTAACAGGCTCCATTGGTGCGGATGTGGCGGCAAAGGCGGAGGTTGCCGTGCCGATGGCCGATACCATCAATGCCAGTGCCAGTGCAAAGCTCAAAATCGTTTTCTTTTTCATGGTATGTTACGCTCCTTTTTGAAGTATTTTTGGTTGAGTTTCAACCTTGTCTGTAGCATACCAGAAGCTGCATTGAAATTCCCCCGCGAAAGTGCGGGGAAAGTGTCACAAAAGTGCAACGAGACCAGCCCGGAAAATGAACGAAAGCCCTCTCCACGCCTCAAGGGCAGAAACGTGCGGACGTTTTTAAGCAAGAAATCTTTGAGGCGATTGGAACAGCAAAAGGCTGGCTTTTACTACACGGTTGACAAAACGGATCATTTCCTCCTTGCTGTACTTGTCGTAGCCCTCCACAACGACATGCATCAAACCGTTTGACAGATGGGTATACATCATCTCAAGCTCTGTCTCACTGGCATCGGGCAGCTCCTTCCGCCAATAGGCAATACTGTCCTTCTTGGCCAGGGCAATCATCCGCATGAGGACGGTTGAGCTTGTATTCCCCAGAATCAGAACCCGGCAGGCTGCCTGATTCTGATCGACCATATCGTAAATGGCTTCGATCAGAGCCGTCACATCAAACAAATTGACATAGCAAAGGGATTTCTCAAATGCATCGATGAGCTCATTCTCAATGCTCTCCATCAGTGCAAAGCAATCGCTGTAATGGGCATAGAAGGTGGCACGGTTAAGCTGTGCCAGGGCACAAACCTCCTTCACCGTAATTTTGTTTATAAGATACTTATATGGCCAGCTGAAAGTTGTTCACACAGCTGAAAGTAAAACCAACTGCTTATCCTTAAATGATTTTAAGACCGCCTATCAGGGTACCATTTGGGCCCAAAGTAAATCCAGCTTATTGGAATTACTATATTTAGGTTGTAATAGTGCTTTGGGGTTAGGTTATCGATTTAGTAAAAAATATAATGATACCACAATAATCAGCAGTGACATTACCCCCACCCTCTCCCCGAAAGACCCCACCTTCCCCGCATGGTGGGAGACCCACAAGTCCGAGTGGGAAGCGTAAAACCAAACAAAGCCGCAAGCCCCACGGGGTTCAACTCCCGTGGGGCTTGTTTTCGTCAATCGCCGCATATGACGCCTGCACGGACCGCACTGCGTTACGCACACCGGCCATTGGCCGGCACGATCCTGTTCCGTGCTTTGCCGTTATGGGCCGATCCGCGTGGGGCGGAAAGCGTCCGGTCAGGCCTTTTTCTTTTCGAATTTCTCACCGGGGCAGCGGCACAGGGGGCAGATATAGCCCTCCGGAATGACCTCGCCGGTGTAGTGATAGCCGCAGATGGGGCAGATCCAGCCCTCGTCCTCCGCCATGGTGCGATATACGGTGGCGGTGGGAGGCGGCGCGAAGGAGCCTTTCTGCAGGAACTCGTCCATGGTCATCAGGCGCGCGTCGCTGAGGACCTCGCCCTCCACGGCGTCGCAGATGAACAGGTAATAATTCTTCACAGGAACGGTCTCCGTGACCTTCAGGCTGACCCAGGCGGCCATATTATCGGTCAGGTAGGGGTTCCCGGCGGCATCCTGACGGAAGTTCAGCCCGGCGAATTTGTCCACGATGCGGCCGGATTTATAGCCGAAGGTCTTCAGCAGCTCCTTGTCGGCATCCTGGCCCACCATGGAAACGGCCAGCGTGCCCGTTTTCAGCAGCGCGTCGCAGGTGCGGTTGTCCCGGTTGAGGATCACCGCGCACTTGCAGGGATTCCCGCTGGTGATCTGGGAGAAGGAGCTGATGAGGCATCCATAGTTGCGGCCCTCTTCCGCGACTGCCGCGATATACAGGCCATAATTCAGCTTTTCAAATACATTGCGATCCATAAAATATCTCCTTTCTTATAGTGGTTTTATTTGCATTATACACTTCTTTTTGGCAAAACACAAGCGGAAATTGTCTGCCTCCCCGCGCGGCAAGTTTTAATATGTAATTGCAGGGTACGGAAGTCCGCACGGCGCTCTGTGCCCTGCAAATTTTATACAACGAAAGGCTTGTACAGCGATGAAAATAATTGGTTTCCGCAAAAGTAGTTTTAAGGGTAATGACGGCACGGTTGTTTCCGGTGTGCATCCAGGCCCTTTTCTTCTGCTTATCCAGTATCACGAAACCCTCATTTAAGAATGTAGTTTCAAGGAAACTCAGGATCACTTCCTTGTGTATTTTGCAGCTTTTTGCGCAAAAAAAGAAAGGATTCCAAGCATTTCTGCTCAGAATCCTTACACTTGTCATACCTCAACACTATAGATTTTTTTCGAAATTTACTTTCAAAAAATCGTCGTATGACGGCAAGAAAACCTTGACGTGCAATGCTCACTTGTCTTTCGGTTTTTCCTTTGTGTCGGAGACTGCGCCCTCCAGCAGGTCCGTTACGACTTGATTGAGCTGTGCGGCGTTCTTGGGTGTGATGACAGGAACACCCGTGCGCTCCTCCACTGCTTTCCGGGCAATTCCAGCGGCCTCACCGCCTTCACGAGCGACTGCCATATTCTCCGAAAATGTACTCGGTGCTTTCTGCTTGGATATCTCCGTAGTAGTGGCCTCCGCCAGCATGTTCAGTACCAGTTCCAGCGTGGTCATGTTATCACGAAGATTTTCCTTTTTCAAACCCTTCAGATTTTTGTACTGCCGGGTGGACATGCCAGACCATGCGCGGGATATCTCATCCGTGAGGATGGCATACTCTACGCCCTTCTGCACACCGCGGGCATCCCATTCATCGGTCAGTTCTTTACGGACCTGGATGGCCTGCAGCCGCTGGTTGATCCACTCACGGCTGTACCCCTTCTTGAGATAGGTTTCCAAAGCCCGGTCAATGGTCAGTTCCGGGTCGATGGCCTCCTCGATGCGCTCTCGACCGACCTGCGCCAGCCACAGCTTGAACGGCTCCGCTTTCGGGGAGGGAATGGACTGGATGATTCGGAGAAGCTGCTCGGTGTCGGCTACATCAGTATTATAGCGCTTCCCATCTTTGGGAGATCTCATTTTCAGTTGCTGACAATTTGTCAGCAACTGATCTGCCCCTTCTTCTTTAAGACGCTGCTTCAGTTTTGCCCAATAGTTACTTGCACCGCGCTGATCCGGCTGATCAGTCAACACAGCTACCACATCAACGATAGAAAAGTACCATTCTTCCTTTTCTTCATCCCATGCGGTGCGAATGCGCTTGTCTTCGAACAGTTGAATCTTATCGTTGTGTGCCATTCGAATCACCTCATTCTGTCATAAATTCTTTCAGAAGTCCTTGGCAGCCCGCCAGTACATCCCGCCAGGTTGCCTCGAAGTCGTCGGTGTACCACGGGTCTGCCACATTGCCGGGGCGGGCAGTGTGGTCCATCAGGAGGGACATCTTGCCGGCAAAGTCGCCGCCGCAGATGCGGTACATATTCCGCAGGTTCGCGCTGTCCATGCCGATCAGGAGATCGTATTCGTCGTAATCCCGATTTGTCAACTGCCGTGCAGCATGGCCTTCGCAGGAGATCCCATGCTCGGCCAGCTTGCGCCGTGCCGGAGGATAGACCGGGTTGCCGATCTCCTCCCGGCTGGTGGCCGCCGATTCGATATGAAACCGTGATGCCAGCCCGGCCTTCTTTACCAAGTCCTTCATCACAAACTCGGCCATGGGGCTGCGGCAAATATTGCCGTGACAAATAAACAGGATCTTCTTCATACTGCGTTCTCTCCGAATTCTCATCGTTGTCCTCATTATACCACGCATCGACCTTTTCGTCGAGAACACTTTCCAGATGTGCGAAATTCTCGATCATTCGCAGAAGCTCCGACTTGGATAGCTTCTGTGCAGCGGCCTTCCGGATGTACCAACAGCGTTCCTCTGCGGTCAACTCCGCCTCCATGATCACGACGTTCTGCGTCCAATTCAGGCAAAGCGCTTCGCCAAGCAATTCCGGTGTGCCGCTATACAACTGCCAGAAATCCCGCATCCGGCGCACATTGCGTGGAGAGAAGCCGGTCATATCCGGGTACTGTTCTTTCAGAAACTCCGCAGCGGCCACCGCTGCGCCCTTTTCCGAGCGGGCGCAGACGATCTTACCGATCTCGCAGTGCAGCTCCATCTGCGGCAGATCCGCGTCCATGGCAGCTTCCAGTGCGGCAAACATTGTGCTGTAATCCACAGTCTTTCGGATATTCATAGCTTCTCCTTTCCGGCGCACAGCGCCTGATTCAACGCTCAAAGCAGAGAAAAGCACGGTGACATCGCCGTGTTTTTCTCTGCTTTGACCTGTTTTAGTACATGATTTTCTGACGAATCTCAATGCCGCCCTTCATGGTTACTGCGATCTCATCCTTAGAGAGGACTTTTACTGTCTCCACCAGCTGGCGGACAGCACTCTCGTCCCACTCTGTAATGTGAGGCGATGCGTTTTCCAAAGTCTGTGCGGCGTCCAGGATACGCTGATTGGCTTTTGCCTGTTCGCTGTTATCTGCGAGGATCCCAGCACGTTTTTCCTTCAGGAAAGTCTGCTCATCCAGGATCTCTTTGAACTGACCGCCATAGGCAGCAGGATCATCCGTGGCTTTTTCCAGCAGTGTTTGGAACTGCTGCTCCAGTTCTCTCAGCCTGCGTTCAATATCTCCAAGGCTCATCGTACCACCGGGGAATGGGATGATCTCCGTTTCCATGGCATCCGTGATCTGCCGAATCAAGCTATTCTTGTCGGCCATGGCTGTGTTCAGGGCTGCGAGAATTGCCTGCTGGAGCGGCGCTTCATCCAGTGTGGGCGAATTGTGGCAGTATTTCTTGCCGTAATCCAATCGGCTCACACAGCGCCACACGACTCGTTTTTCACCGTTTCGTGTCCATGTGCAGCGGCGATACAGGGTCCCGCACTCACCGCAGACCAACCGCTCCGAGAGCGCATACTTGCTGGCGTAGGAGGCCATCCCTGTGACTGCGTTTTTAGAAGGACTCTTTGCTGCATTCCGCCGTGCCATCTCCGCCTGTACGGCATCATACTTTTCACGGCTGACAATGCCCTCGTGGTGATTTTCAATGAGGTACATGGGAAGCTGGCCTGTATTCTTGATGGCCTTGCGGTTGATAAAGTCCTGCCGGAAGGTCTTCTGCATCAACACATCACCGCAGTATTTTTCATTCTGCAGGATGGGACGAGGAAACAGTATTGATGTCAGATTGCCCCTGTTAGTTCTCGGGAACAAATCGACTAATCTCTTCCGTCCCGGCTTATTTCAATAGTTCTCGGAAACAAATCGCAGTTGTTTTAATTCTTTCAAAAAGACAACTGCTATTAGTCTTTTTTAGGATACTTCCATATTGCAATTAATTCATCTGATAGCATTTCTGCTCTGGCTAAAATTTCAGCTTCGCCCCATTTGCTTACAGTTGTCAAATAACTGCTAATTCTTATTGGTGTGTGTCTATATCCTATGGCATTTCCTGCCTTGTCAGTACAATCAACTTTATCCGAGAACCTCTTATTCTGATACTCAGAATTATACCCAGTTAATGTAAGATTGCCAATTGTATGGACATAGGTTTCATGAATTCGATTCGCATCTGCTCCAAGGTCAGATTTCCAATCATCAGACAGTGTTTGCGGCATAATATGTTCAATTGTATACTCAGAAGTAGGAACATACTCTTTTCTTCTATTATTCTCAAGTTTATCCAGAATTGTTTTAGTCCTGGAAGAACTTAATGAATAAATTTTTAGGGTTTTGAGCGTGTCCTTAATTTCAGTATCACTTGGCATTCTCTGTGCCCAAGTCAACGAAAATAGATTTGCTTTAAATGATTTTAACTGATTGGTAGCATTAAGGCTCTTCAGCATGGAAATACAGACTGGTCCAGCACTATTAGTTGGCAACGCACATATAGCCCTACGCATCCAATACGATTCCATAATTGTAAGAATTTCAACAACATCGTCATCAGCGATGAGACCATCATTTCTGTCCGAGAGAAGTTTTAAGATTGCCGGAGTAATCTTAAACTGTCCTGTCTTCCGGACCTTATATAAGGCTCTTTGTATACGTGTGCCTTTATCAGAAGCGGTATTCCATTCTGTATAGTACTTAGTATACTGATGGATTTGTTTTACAATTCCTTCTGTTCCAGCAGCTTTGTTCTCATAGTAGTAATTTTTGAATACATCATAATAATCTCCAACTAACTGCCGCTGCAAAACAGACGTCATATAATAATTAAAGAAACTTTCAAATTGAGAAGACTCGCCAGATTCCATTCCGAGAGCTTTCTCCATAGGATGCCAATATTCCAGATACAGTTTTGTCTGCTTTGACGGCTCGACTGTCATCAGGAGAAAATTGCGAATTTTGTCAGCAGTAGAAAGCGGCAATCCTGTACTATTCACCGTCTCAAATACTAACTGTGCATTATCTTCGGGAACAAGACAAATGTCGACTAATCTCAGCTTTTTTATTCCATCATACACCAATTGAGGTTCAACATCACTGTCGCAAAGAGCCTTGTAGATGATGCCATAATTCTCGAAAATCTTGCTCCTTTTAATATCATCCGGCTTAGTTCGATTTTCGAGAAGTTTCTTCCACGCATAGAAGTCTTCTTCATTTAACCTTACTTTGTAATATGTATCCCCAGTCTCGTCCTCATTTGTCAGATATCTGCGAGACAATTTTTCTAATGATGTGGTTGCTTTATTATAATCAACATCATCAACTATTTTCGCTCTTGTATAGTCCCCAAGAGCAAGTAACACAATTGAGATTGTAGTAAGACGCTGCTGTCCGTCAATCACCAAGTATTCCTTTACTGCGGAAGCATGCATCGCGTCCTGCTTTGCAAGATAGATGACAGACCCAATAAAATGGCAAGGCCTTTCATTATCTTTTGCCACCTTTAGGATGTCATCTATCAATTTTAAGCAATTATCCTTCTTCCAGCTATATTTTCGCTGATAAATAGGAACATAGTATTGAGCCTCTGCCCCTAAAAACTTTGTCAATTCTGTATCTATCGCTTTCATAGCGCGCTCCTTTATTGCCTATTCCATCACATCATGCTCTTAAGGATTACAGATGCAATGTTTTTTCCCTCACGCCAGTCACTTCCGGTCTTAGCAATCGTGGTTTTATATCGTCCATCGCCGTAATAGGTGAGTCGATAATGCTTACCTTCCTCAGTAATCTCAAAGCCCAATTCTAAAAGCTGCTGACGCATTGAAGCCGATAAGGTTTTGTAATCCTTAAACAAAATCTTCACGGTGCGTTCTCTTTCGTCTCGAATCTTCTGATAATCGTTAGCATTAAGCACATCAGTCAGAACATCCCATCTTCTTGTCTTCTCACCAAGATTTTTGAGTTTCTCAGCAATAGCGTCCAGAATCATCTCTTTGATTTCGCCTTGATAAAACTCTTCCTCTTCGCCCAAATACAGTATCGGCATATTGTCTGCACTACTCATTTTAGAACGCAACCCTTGGTTCTCGTATGTAAGAATTTCATTTGCACGGGTCAATTCTTCGACCTGTTTTTTCAGTTTTTGGATATCCTCATCCACTGATTCAATCAGTTCATCAACTTCAGCTGCAACACGGTCTTTTTCTGTTTCGGCCGCAAGTAACTCTGCACCTCTCGTACTCAACCGATCTCTAAGAAGTGCATTATTTACGCCTTGCCAAGTATACAGCTTATCCATCATTTGAGCGTTGCAGTACTGAATTACACTACGAATAACCTTTTCAGACAGAACAGCATCAATTCCATCGTATGCACGATATAGATGCTTCTTATGACCATATGCACTATTTGGGAAGTATACACCGATAGCGCCGTTAAATTCATTTTTGTCATCACACTGCCGACGGATTCTGTTGTTTAACCATTTGCCTTCTTCCACAAGCACATGAGCAACACCTTTCAGCCTTCCAGCCAATTTCCAAATATCCACCGGATCTTCACCGTAGTATGTTTTGGAGATATACACAACAGGGAGTCTATACCTTGAAGTGCCATTGATTACATCCGTCAACAAGTCGACATTATCAGCTTTAATGAAAATCGGCTTGCGGAGCATTGGCAAAATGCCATCATCCTTCAAATAGCCGTGTTCTATCAGTAGAGTGATAAAATGCGGTGTAGAAAAGGTTGGGTCAACGACCAGTGCCTCTTCCAAATAACTACGATCGAGTTGAATAGACATTCTCATGTCATTAAAATTCATAACGTAGTCGGTATCCCAGACCACACCATCTGCTTCGGTTTTTTCATAGCGAACCGCGATGATGTTCTCATTTCGGTATTCCTCGATAGCAAGCCACAGTGTCTCGGTACCATACCGGACATTTCGTTCGCCATTCCATTCGATACCTTGAATAACATTTTCTTCATGAGGACTGCCTTGATTCCACTCCAGAACCAGTTGGATAAAGGAGTCCTTTGTCATTGTTTCGTTGATTTCAAGTAGCGTAGAAAATAACAGCATATGACATCTTGCCTCCGTATTTTACACAGAAAGAGACATAAGATTCTTTCTCAGAGCCTGTCCCTCAATAGGAACATAGCAGGAATCCACAATAAGTTCTCTTCCCAGAATATCTTCCAGTGCAATGGTCTGCCATGTTTCCAGCAGAGCCGGGTTGTTTTTCAAAATCGTGTTAATGTTCTCCAGCATTAGGGGACTGCTCAACTTATCAATCATTGCCCGACCATCTGTAATATTTCCGGCCGGATCGACAATATTAGCATGAGCAATCTTCCAGAGTTTTTTCTCACTGAGAACTCTTAGAATAAAGGCATCCACAAACTCTTTCTGTGCTTCTTCGCTGGTCATGTTAATGCTGTAGTTTTCATATGCAGCATCAATTTCATCCAAGACTGTTGTTGCCTTTTCGGGTGTGGTTGCCATCTGGGCAGATTCCGATGGCTCAATGTGCGCTGTTACCTCTTTTTTCTGCTGAACACACTTCTCACGTTTAGCCGCAGCTTTTCTTTTTACTGCGGAAATACCTGTATTGATGCCACGTTCAGTAAGGTTTACTAAACCATCAACGACATAGGGCATGACCATTTCAATCCCGTCACAAATCAGCTGACCATACCACGGCAAATCCTCATATCTTGTCGGTTGCTTTTCAACTTCAACAACCTCACGTTGAACAATCACTGTTGGTTCGGGTGCTTTCTTGGTAGGATCTTCGTCAACCACTTCCAAATCATAAGCAACTGCGGAATAGGTGCCATCGTCACGATGACGGCCACCCTTGCCAATCCGATCGCCAGTCGTATCATTTCCATCTTTATCTCTACGTGGCAGCTTGCCTACCACATAATCGAAATCTTTTTCTTCAGGCACTTTTACTCCTCCGTCACATTGATTTCTTCAAAATTGTATGCTCCGACAGGGTATTCATTGATATAACCTTCAATACGGAATGTATGACCGCAAGCTGTACATTCGTAATCATCGCACTCGAAACAATGCTGAATTTCCGGTCCCATCTGGCGTTCAGACTCATAGTCTCCTGTGCTGTAATCAGAAAGATCGATTGCATTGGCAGAACCACAGTGAGGGCACTTGATGACACGTCTCATGCTGATACCATCCATACCCATTTCCATTTCATTTAACTGAACGGTCTGGTAGTACTCCTCTAAAGCCTTGCGGAAAATCTGCGATTTAGGCTGTCCCGTCATCTGGCTACAATATGTGAGCATCTGGTTTTCCTCATCATTGAGACGAACCCGATACTGGTTGTCACGTTTATCATCTACAGTTGGTCTACCTTTTCCAGCCATGTCTTACTCCTTTTCGGATATCCATTTAATCTTACTACCCAAATTATACAGATTTCGACATCCCTTGTCAATGATTAAAGGTGTATCCATTTAATAAACTTTCTATGAACGACAAAAAACGCCCAGACCGAAGTCTGAGCGTCACACTGTTATTTCCATCTTATTCGTTTATCGTAATCTCAATCCCGGATTTGAATTCCACCACAAAGTGGTTATCGTACACTGTGATTTTCTCAATCATCCTTCTGACCAGGGATTCGCTGTACTCGGTGACTTCTTCCGGCTCACTCTGAAGGAAGGCAACCATGTTAGCCATGCGCTGGCGAATGCCGTCCTTGTTGGCTTCCTGCAAAAGCAGTTCTTCCTTTTCCGCTCGGAGTTCATCAATCTCATCAGCAAGGGCATCGTAGTTAGTTCTGGCAGTATTCGCACGCCACATCTTTGGGCGTGTAATGAAATGGGCTGCGGTATATTCCACCGCCTCTGGGTTTTTGACCGGGCTGAGACATCATCAACTGCTCCAACACCTGCAGCGGCGTGTCTCGCATGAAATAGCGCGGCATAAGTGAACTCCTCTCTGAAATGAAAAAGGACCGGAATCTTATTGCTAAGACTCCGGCCCTTACCATTTGATATTACATTGTCTGTTCCTGCGTCGGTTCAGTGTCCTGCTGCTGGATGCGCTCCATAATGTCAGGCAGGCACTCCTCGATCTGCTTCCGCACATCCTGAATTGTCTTTTCCTGATCGTATGACAGTTCAAAGCTGCCCTGCAGGGTGTCCGTGCAGCAGCGATAGATCTCAATGAGCTGCTTCTCCCGGAAGAGCTGTTGTTCTGGGATCAGTCCGGAACGAGTGGCGAAGTCACGCTTCGCTGCTTCGTAATTGCCGGACGAATATAATCCGGTGTAGTAATGACCATGAGATACGCCCTTGCGGTCGAAGCTCCAGTCCCAGGTAACAAACTGGACACCATATTTGCTCTGGATACCGGCCAGCACGATGTCATTGAAATCCGCCAGCACCTTGTAGCCGTCCTCCAGACCGTCGGCTTTCAAAAAGGGCGCCGTCTCCATCTGCCGCATATATTCCGCTGTGGTCCTGACGATCTCATACACCTTGTCCTTGGCATCGATCCGTTCCGGCTCATCGATATCCTCATTGCGGTAGGTAATACCGCCGTTCTCGGTCACCTCGCACAGCGGCGCACCGTCAAGCAGGACACGCAGTCCACCAGCGTGAGTCCTGTCCGTGTGAAATCCTTCTCGGGCAAGGACAATTGCTGCTTCTCTGAGGTAGTGGTTCTTTTCTTCTGCGCTGATACTCATATAACTCCCCCGTGTATAAAAAAATAAGGCCGGAGCGATCATGCTCCGGCCTACAAATACAGGCGCTGCTACCAGCGCCCTTTTTGAAATGAAAAAGGGCGCCGCTCCATTGGTCCGTCAAGACCAACAAAACGACGCCCAAATATTTGTGATCCTTTTTCTGCGATGATGCCGCTTTTTTGGAGAGAAAAGTCCTCTCTAAAAGGGCGCTGGAGGTTGGAAACTGTCCAAAACAGGAGAGTCTCCAGTTCAAATCCGGTCAGTTGCTCCGAAACCTCCATAAAAATCTATGGTTCAAAAGAAGAAATCCGGGCCCGAAAAAGCCCGGAAACGGTATAGATGCGCCTGACTTTTCGCCAGACGCATCTATACCGTTTCGTTAATATGGAGGTGACACCCAGATTTGAACTGGGGAGTGAGGGTTTTGCAGACCCTTGCCTTACCACTTGGCTATGTCACCATATAAGAGAAACGACTTTTTGGGGCCGTTTCTCTGTTTGGAGCGGGCGACGAGGCTCGAACTCGCTACCTCGACCTTGGCAAGGTCGCGCTCTACCAGATGAGCTACGCCCGCGTATGGCGCCGGTATTCCAGCACCATGGTGCCTCCGGTCGGAGTCGAACCAACGACACGCGGATTTTCAGTCCGCTGCTCTACCAACTGAGCTACAGAGGCAAATGGCGACCAAGATGGGGCTCGAACCCACGACCTCCAGCGTGACAGGCTGGCGTTCTAACCAACTGAACTACTTGGCCAAATGAAATTTGGTGGGAACAACTGGACTCGAACCAGTGACCCCCTGCTTGTAAGGCAGGTGCTCTAACCAGCTGAGCTATGCTCCCGTCCTTGCCGCACACATTAGTACCGCGGCGACAAGAGAGATTATACTAAATATAAGCCAGACTGTCAACACCAAATTTCAATTTTTTTACTATTTTTTTCGGGCGTCCGCGGCCAGCTGCTCCAGCTGCTGGCGGTCGAAGTCATACACCGCGTCACAGAACTGGCAGGTCATGTGGCAGGAGCCCTGCTCCCGCAGGATGCCCTCCAGCTCGTCGGCCCCCAGGGACAGCAGCGCCCGCTCCACCCGCTGGCGGCTGCAATAGCACTTGTAGCTTACCGGGCAGGTCTCCAGGATCTTCAGCTCAAAATCGGACATCACCGTCCGCAGCAGGTGCTCCGGGTCCGGATCCCGGTCTAGGATGGCGGACACCGGCCCGGCGGCCATGATGCCGCCCTCCACCTTGGCGATGGTGTCCTCCCCGGCTCCGGGCATCAGCTGGATGAGATAGCCCCCGGCGGCCTTGACGCTGTGATCCCGGTCCACCAGCACCCCCAGGGCGCAGGCGGTGGGAATCTGCTCCGACTCCACGAAATAACCGGCAATATCCTCGGCGATCTCGCCGCCCATCAGGTCCACAGTGCCCACATAGGGCTCCTTCATGTGCAGGTCCTTGATGACGGTGATGGTGCCCTCGCCGCCCACGGCGCCGCCTACGTCCAGCTTGCCGTCGTCCCGCAGGGGCAGGTCCACCTGGGGATTGGCCACATAGCCCCGGACGCTGCCCTCGGCGTCGGACACCGCCAGCACCGTGCCCAGAGGGCCGCCGCCCTTGATCTGCAGGGTCAGGCTGGCTCCCTGGCCCTTCAGGGCGTTGCCCATCATGGACGCGCCGGCCAGGGCCCGGCCCAGGGCCGCCGTGGCCACCGGGCTGGCGTGATGAATCTGCCGGGCCCGCTCGGTAAGCTCCCGGCTGCAGATGGCCGCGGCCTGCACCAGGCCGTCGGTGGAAATCGCTCTTACAATATAATCGCTCATGCTTACAAAACCTCTTTTATTTGCGAATGCAGGTGAAATACACCCGGTCCTCACCGGGTACGGGGCGGCGCAGCTTCCCGTCGCCCCAGGTGCGCACGTCGGCAAAGCCCGCCTCCTCCAGCCACCGTGTCAGCTGCTCCACGGAGTAGCCCCGCTGGCGGTGCAGCTCGAAGCTGCGGTCCCAGGACCCGTCCTCCGCTAAGGTGAACAAGTCCATATAATAGATACACAGCCCCCGGCGATACTCGGTGCGCCACACGCAGTAGGTGTCCTCCGTCTCGTCCAGGAACACCTGTCCGTCCAGGGCGGCCAGCCGCTCCGGCAGCCGCACGTCGAAGGCCAGCAGGCCCCCGGGGCTGATGAACAGGTGCAGCCGCTGAAAGGTCCGTTGCACGTCCCGGGGATTTGTCAGATAGTTCAGGCTGTCCAGGCAGCAGATGGCGGCGTCCACGGTGCCGTACAGGTCCAGCCGGGGCATGGACTGGTGCAGGAACAGGGGCGGGACCTCCGCCGGGGCGCTTTTCTCCCGGGCGGCGGCCAGCATCTCCTCGGACCCGTCCACGGCAATCAGCTCATAGCCCCGCCCGGCCAGAAGCCAGGTCATGGACCCGGTGCCGCAGGCCAGGTCCAGCACCGTGTGCACCGGGATGCGGCTGCGGCGGAACAGCTTTTCCAGAAAGTCCGCCCGCTTTTCATACCCCACGTCCCAGGTCAGCTCATCATAGGCCCCGGCCAGCTGCTGGTAGCTGCTCATTTGTCCTCCTGCTCCTTCATGCGCTCCAGTACGTTCTCGTACCCTCCCGCGCCGTTGAGCAGGGACCGGTTCACCCGGCTGATGGTGGCGCTGGAGGCGCCGGTTTTCTCCAGAATATCGCTGTAGAGCATCCCGTCGTTGAGCAGGGTGGCCACTTCGTACCGCTGCTCCATGGACCGCAGCTCGGAAATGGTGCACAGGTCCTGGAAGAAGTTATAGCATTCCTCTTCGTTTTTCAGGGTCAGGATCGCACGGTACAGCAGGTCGCTTTTTTCCTTCTGGGCAATCTTGGATTTCGCCGCTCTTACCATAATTGTTTTTCCTCCGTTTCCAAAAAACGTAGTATTTGTTTTCCTCGGGTAGTCATTTTACCATTTTAACCTATAAAAGTAAACCGTTTATGCAAAATTTTTTTGCAAATTTTACGGTTTGTTCACACTCTCCTCCGGCGCTGCCCGATAACGCTCCCGGGAGCGTTACCGGGTACTTTGCGTTCTGGCGTCTTAAATCCTACCAACCTACCATGCTGACGGTAACGGTTTTTGCGCGCTATTTCGTCCCGTCTTAAAATTTTCATCATATTGTCGACCCTTTTCGCGATAAATTCCGGTAAAATCGTCTGTTTTCGATTTTCTTCACGAGAAATCTTTACGCCATCGGGGCATATCTTTATGAACCTTTTATGAACGAACGGCATTCATTGGCACCATTTTTACAAAATTTGTGCTATACTCACTGCATAAACCAGAGCTGTCCGGGAGCTCTGAAAATCGCAAAACGACTATGAAGGAGTGTGTGTTTGTGGCAACATTTATCATCGGTCTTGTGATCCTGTTCGGCGGCGCTGCGCTGTACGGACGCTTCTGCGAGAAGGTTTTCGGACCCGACGACCGTCAGACCCCGGCCTATGCCAAGCAGGACGGCGTGGACTTCATCCCCATGCAGGGCTGGAAAAACAGCCTGATCAACCTGCTGAACATCGCCGGCACCGGCCCCATCCTGGGCCCCATCCAGGGCATTCTGTTCGGGCCCATCGCATTTATCACCATCCCCATCGGCAACGTCATCGGCGGCGCCATGCACGACTATTTCTCCGGCATGATCTGTCTGCGCGACGGCGGCACCCAGATGCCCCAGATGATCAAGCGCTATTCCAATAAGGGCATTTTCAACGTATACAACGTGTTCTGCTGCCTGCTTCTGCTGCTGGTGGGCGCTGTGTTCGTTTATACCCCTGGCGACATTGCCGCCACCTCCGTATTCGGCTTCGACGGCAAGCCCACCTCCGTCTCCACCTGGATCATTTACGGCGTGATCTTCCTGTATTACCTGATCGCCACCGTGTTCCCCATCGACGCCATCATCGGCCGCATTTACCCCATCTTCGGCGCGATCCTGCTGTTCTCCGCTGTGGGTGTGTTCATCGGCATGTTCGTCAAGGGCTACCCTCTGCTGAACGTGTGGGACGACTGGTCCTCTCCCATCCTGCAGCTCACCGGTGCTGACGGCGCGGTCAAGAGCTTCACCTATGCAGACTACTTCAAGGGCGGCCACTTCCTGCCGATCTTCTTCGTTACCGTGGCCTGCGGCATTCTGTCCGGCTTCCACTCCACCCAGACGGCTATCATCTCCCGCACCGTGAAGAACGAGCGTCAGGGCCGCATGACCTTCTACAACATGATGATCCTGGAGGGCTTCATCGCTATGGTGTGGGCCGCTGGCGCTATGGGCGTGTACAATCTGGCTCTGCAGGAGCCCAACGCCTCCCTGGCCACCGGCACCATCGGCGTGGTCTGCAAGGACATCCTGGGCCCCGTGGGCGGCATCATCGCCCTGGTCGGCGTCATTGTTCTGCCCATCACCTCCGGCGATACCGCTCTGCGTGCTCTGCGCCTGTCCCTGGCGGAGACCTTCCACCTGGACCAGTCCACCAACGGCAAGCGTATGCGTCTGGCCATCCCCGTGTTCGTTCTGGCCGCCGCCATCATCGTGTTCGCCAAGTTCAACAAGGACGGCTTCAACATTCTGTGGCGTTACTTCGCATGGTCCAACCAGACCCTGTCTCTGTTCGCCTTCCTGTGCATCACGGTGTGGATGTTTGAAAACGGCAAGGGCAAGTTTGCGTGGATGCCGCTGATTCCCGGCGCGTTCTACGCCTTCATCTGCTCCACCTACATCGCCAATGCCCACATCGGCTTCAACATCCCCTGGACCGCCTCCTACATCATCGGCGTGGTGTTCGCCATCGCCTATGTGGTGGCTCTGTGCCTGTATGGCAGAAAGCGCGGCGCAGCTGTGAAGCTGAAAATGAACAAGTAACTCCTTTTTTCTCCTGAAAGCATTCATAGCCAAAGGCCCCCGGCGAGAAGCCGGGGGCCTTTGGTCAACTTGTCAGAAAGCCTCGCAGAGTTTGCCGCCCGCAGGCGGCAAATCAAATGCAATCTATTTTCGCCCGGGGCGTGTACCTGGGCGAAAATTCTTCTCAGTCTGCAAGTGTGGAATTTGTTCGCCCCTGGCGAACAAATTATGCGCGCGGCAGACTGCAAGCCTTTTGTCCAAAAAGGGCTTTGCCCTTTTTGGACAGTCTCAGCCAAAGGCCCCCGGCGAAAAGCCGGGGGCCTTTGGTCATGTTCAAGGCGCAGTGACGGCTTGCAGCGCCTTGAAACATTTTGGCGGATATGATATAATCAACTCCGTCTATACACACTTTTGTCGGGAGGTTTCCCATAGAACCCCGCCGGGACGAACCCGTAAGAAAAACAGAAGGGAAGGCTGAACCATGCAAAACAAACCGATTTCTGATCTGGTGGCAGCGTTTGACCAACAGTCGGACAGGGTCAGGGCCTGTCTGACGGACCTGCTTGGCACGGTGGGGGAGGGACGCGTCCCGTCCCGGGAGGCCATGTCCGGCCTGGACAGCTCCGTGGCGGAGCTGCGCACAAGATACGACGCGGTCTATGCCATGACCCGGGACACCGTTTCGGCCGGGGAGCTTCCCCAGGACGGCGCGCCGGTGGGAGAGCTTGCCGACGCCGTGGAAAACTGCCGCGCCCGGTATCTGGACCGGCAGCTGAAGCGTGCGGCGGACATCCTGGAAAAATTCACCGGCGTCAGGTCCCTGATCCGGGAATACGCGGCCGCGCTGGCTCCTTATCAGGCCGCGGCGGCTGCGCTGCTGGACGAGCTGGCGGAGGACACGGTGGAGGAGCTGTTTCCCCGGACCCAGGGACCCCAGCTGTTCCTGCAGGCGGTGGAAACGGAGAGCATGCACAGCCCCGCAGGCACCGAGCTGATGAAGAAGGTCCAGGAGCACTATCCGGACATGGCGATCACCATCGGCCTGGCCACCCGTCAGTTTTATCTGGACGACCGGGCCGCCCCGGAGACTGTCCCGGAGGCCGTGCCGGAAGAAGCGCCGGAGAATGCCCCGGAGGCCGTGCCGGAGGAGATTCCTGCGGAAGCGCCGCCCGCTGACGAGGAAGTCCCCGAAGCGGACGGACAGGAGGCTGCGGAACTGTTGCCGATCCGGAACCAGGTGAAAACCGGGGCCCCCGGCGCGTCGACCTTCAGGAAAGAGGTGGAGCGGCTTCGCCGGAGCTATCCGGAGGTCAGCGTGATCCTTCCCATATTCACCAACCTGGGGGTCATGTCCAAGATGCAGATCTTCGGTATGGGCGTCGCCATGGACTGCTTCCTGGACGACGACGCCGAGGAACGCGTGGGGCTGGCGGTGGATATGCTGGCCGACAAGGGCTATCTGGCCGAATTTGAGGCGGACGGTACGGCCTGGTACTGCCTGCCGTCCTACAGCTGGGGCTGCATGCAGAAGGAGAGCATCCGGCAGGACCGGCGGCTGCTGGCTCTTTCCGTGGGAAATGCCCGGCTGTTTGCCGACACGGAGATAAGCGCCGGCGACGCCCGGCTGCTGGGCATCCATAACGACGTTCTGCTGGCGTATCTGCTTACCCAGCGGGCAAGCCTTTCCGCCCCGGAGTATGAAAAGGTCAAACGGTCCATCCGGTGGTGCGGCGACCATTACCAGGCCGCGTGCTATGTGGACGGCGCTCCCCAGACCGCGTATCTGGCGGTGCTGTCCGATGACGACCGAGGGGAGGACGGCGTGATCGACGCACGCCATATCCAGGCAAAGTACATCGTTCTGGCCGCCCGCAGGGAGCAGCTGGGTACGGTCCTTTTCCATCCCGCCTGCGAAAAGGTGATCGTCACGGAGGGCGTCCGGCCCTATTTCTGCGACCCGGACGGGAGCCTGTCCCAGCAGATGGACCAGGCCGACGCGGCCAGGGAAGCGGCAGCCGAGGATGCGGAACCGGATGCGCCAGAAGCGGAACCGGAGGAGCCCGGCCAGGAACCGGAGGCCGCCTCTCCCGCCGGGGAGCCGGAGGATATCCCCGCCGACGCCCCCGCCGATACCCCTGCCGCACCCGAAGCCCCGGAGGATACGCCTGCCCCGGCCGCGGAGGCGCAGATGGAGGAGCCGTCCGGCGGGCTGACGCCCCGGGCGCTGCTGGAACGGAAGCGCACGCCCGGTGACGACGAGTTCTGCGGGCTGATCCATGAGCTTCTCAGCACCGAGGTCCCGGAGGACCAGCTGACCGGCGCCGTCGTGAACGCCGTGCTGCTGGCCAGAGGCGCCGGACTGGCGGATGACCGCCCCGCCGCCCGGTTGCTTTCGGCCCAGGTGCGTCTGGCGTCCATGCTGATGCCGGAGGAGTGCAGCTACAGCTCCGAGTGCCTGGCCCGGGTGTTCGGCGGCGTGGAAGCGGAGCTGCCCGCCCTGACGCTGGCCGCGTATATGTACGCCCTGCTGACCCCCGCCGTGACCTATGACTTCGGCCTGAAAGCGCAGACGGAGCAGTTTTTGTGGGATTTCGATGACTATTTCGGGGAACTGACGGCCTTCAAGGCGCTGTTCAACCAGCTGATGCGCGTGCGGGAGGTGAAGGTGAGCGGTTTCACGCCTGCCGTTATCGCCCTGCTGGGCAACGAGGCCGAAAACGAGCGGTTCAGAAGGACCCTGTGCCGGGAGGCCAATGCCAATCTCACCGTGAATACCCCCAAAACCAGAATGAAAGCCCTGCCGATCCTGTACAACTCCGAATTCGGGATCGGAAGCGACCTGTACCAGTGCATGGAGATCATCGCCCAGGGCAGGAACGACGGGGACGCTCTGGAGTGGGTGGAAACGGTGCTTTCCGAATACTGCGAGGCGGAGGACGGAGAATACCGCATTGCGGAGCACAAGGTGGACGACCGCCTGAACCGGGCCTGGGACGATGCCAACCCCAAGACCAGGTTCCGGCTTGAATATGACGCCCGGGACCTGGCCCTGAGGCAGTACCGCCAGCGGCTGGAGATCATGGTCCGCTGGGTCGAGCACATCCGCAGCGGCATGGGCGGCAGGCAGGAGCTGGAGCGCCTGCGGGTCCTCCGCCGGGATATCCTGGCCCTGATCGCCGACATCCGGGAGGACCGCTCCTGGAGAGGGGTGAAGGACGCCAATATCCTCGCCTGGCTCCTGACCCATATGGAGAGCTATCTGACCGACACGCTTTCCGACCTGCGGATCTATTCCGATCTGCTGTATACCGGCGTGTTCTCCCTGTCTCCGGGGGGCGTGCCGGAGATCGACGCCTCCCTGGGGAATCTGAAATACTACGAGGTGTGGCGCAATGCCCTGCGGCACATGATCGCGCCCAGAAGAAGCCTGGAGGAGATCACGGCGGAGATCCTGGGCGAAACGGCCGACGGGGATGCGGGACTCAAGGATAACCTGCGTCAGCTGTCCCTGCTGGGGCAGCTGGCCGGAACGGATGACGAGGTGTATGCCGTTTCGGACGCCCAGGCCAGGGAGGCCGCCGATTACGCCAACATCCGCACGGAGCGGTTCAGGGACGCCCTGGAGCTGGCCTATACCTATAACCAGATCAACGAGACCGAGAAGGAAAACCTTGCCGGCATCATGAACCAGTACAAGGGCGCCTTCTATGAGATCGGCGACTTTGCCGCCTGGCGGCGCTTCCTGGAGGCTCTGGAGGAGCAGATCCGGGAGCTTGCCGACGGCCGGAAGGCCCGGCTGCGCTCCCGTCTGGACGGCGCCCTGGCCAGGTACGGTACGTCGCCCCTGCTGCAGGAGGCGGAGCGCCTGCTGGAGCAGGAGTCCAACTTCGCCGTGGCGGAGGAGTACCTCAACCGCGCCGAGACCGGCGAGTGCGAGCTGGATGACGCGCTTCTGCATGACAACGACTATTTCAGCGATTTCCTGACCCCGTCCGTTTATGACCCGCTGCTGCAGGAGTGCATCCGGAGCAAGGGCAGAAATCTCAAGACCTTCGGCTGGAATTACGTGGAAAAGCAGCTTCCCCGGGACTGGACCGCCCGTCTGCGGGACAGCAGCCGGGCCCTGGTGTCCAACTGGCCTGCCCGCAGGGATATGGCCTCCCCGGCCCAGGTGCAGGGCCTGCTGAAGGGCCTGGGCATCGATGCTGGCGGGGCCGTGAAGGCCATGGGGAGACGGGAGGAAATGTGGCAGGTGACGGTCAGGCCCACGGCCCGGAGCCTGGCCGACTATCTGCACCCCATTGCCGCCTTCGGCACGCAGATGAAGTCGCCGCTGCAGGTGATCTTCCTGTATGGCAGCCATACGCCCCAGCAGCTGGTGGACACGGTGACGTCCCTGAACCTGGGCACCATGTCCATCGTGTTCATCGACCAGCCCATTGATGCCGCCGCCCGGCGCTATATCGGCGAAATCTTCCATACCCAGAAAACCGGGCAGAATCCCTTCCTGCTGGTGGACCAGGTGCTGCTTTTGTACCTTGCCATGCACCAGGAGACGGAGCGCCTGCCGGCTATGCTGAAGTGCACGCTACCGTATACCACCTATCAGCCCTTTGTCAGAGACGGCGGCTCCACGGCCGACGAGATGTTCTGCGGCCGGGCCACGGAGCTGGCCACCATCATCGACCCCAACGGCGCCTGCGTCGTTTACGGCGGCCGCCAGCTGGGCAAGACCGCCCTGCTGGAGCGGGCCGAGAGCCGCTGCTCCAAGCCGGAGAACAAGGCCTATGCCGTGTATTCCACCATCATCCGCCAGAAAAGCGAGGCCGAGGCGGTCGAAACCCTGCTGGCGGACATCAAGCGCAAAACCGAGGGCAAGGTGGCGCTGAAGCCCTGCGGGACCCTCCGGGAAATGTGCGCCCAGCTCAGCCGGATGTTCATGACCGGCCAGATCGTCTCCATGCACCTGCTGATCGACGAGGTGGACGACTTCCTGGGGGCCATCGCGGACGAGGCGTACAGGCCCATCCAGCCCCTGGTGGACCTGAAGCGGGAGACCAAGAACAACTTCAAGTTCGTCATTGCGGGCCTGCACAATGTCTGCCGGGCCAAAAACGCCACCAGGGCCAACGGCATCTTCGGCCAGCTGGGCCGGCCGCTGTGCATCAAGCCCCTGTCGCCCACCGACGCCATGCAGCTGCTGTCCAAGCCCCTGCGGTATCTGGGCTTCCGGATCGACCGCTACCCGCACCTGGAGACCATCCTCACCAACACCAACTACTATCCCGGCATCCTGCAGTTCTTCGGGTACATCCTGGTGGAGACTCTGACGGGCCAGTATGCCAAGTATTACCGCGCGGCCGACGGCAACCCGCCGTTTACCCTGCGGGACGATCAGCTGGGCGCGGTGATGAACTCCGCCGACCTGAACAAGAGCATCAAGGACAAGTTCCGCTGGTCCCTGGAGCTGGACCCCCGCTACTTCATGATCGCCCGGTGCATCACCATGCTCTATCACATTTTCGAGGAGGACCGGGCCTCCTGCAGCTGGCGGGGCTTCTCCGTGGAGGATATCATGGGCGTTGCGGAGGACTATCACATCCACTGCCTGGAGAACGTGTCCAAAACGGAGTATATCATCCTCATGGACGAGATGGTGGAGATGGGTATTCTCGGGAAGCCGGATGAAAGCGCCCATACCTACAGACTCCGCCGCAACTCCTTTGTGGACATCATCGGCGAGTCTCTGGACAGTCTGGAGGCCGACATCATCAGCAATAACACGGAGGAATGATCATGCGTTATACAGCTTGGGAGGAGTTCTGGTGGAACAGCATCACCGGCGCCCGGACGGTGGTTGACCGCGTGGCCATGGCGCTGCTGGAAAACAAAATGGTGGTCCTGAAGGTGCCGTCGGACCTGCCCTGGCGATATCCCATGCGAAGCGCCATCCAGAACGCCTTCAACGAGCGGACGGATGCGCGGGATATCGTGATCGAGACCATCGACGCCGTGGACAACAACCCCACCGATCAGGAGCCCGGCCGCTTCATCCTCCAGACCTACGCATCCTCGTCCATCCGGACGGGCTACCGCGAAAAATCCCGGATCAGCATCCAGGACTACATTTCCGACAGGAATGTCATCAAAAACCGCATCATCTGGGTGAAGGGACTGGACCAGCGGACCGCCGGAAAATGGCTCAGCTTCTGCCGGGGCTTTTCCCCCAGAAGTGCGGCGGACGGGCTGTTCGTGCTGGAGGTTCACGGGAATTTCACCTCCGGGGACTCCCGGTATATTCAGTCCATCGACTTTGACGACTGCGTCAGCAGCTATGACGTTCAGCAATTCAACAGCTTCATCATGGATGAAAGTTCGTATTCCACCGACTGGAAGCGCTATATCGCTGCGGCGGCGGCCTCGGTGTGCGGAACGGACGCGGAGCTGTCCGCAATGCTGCTGGAACAGGTGGATTTCCGGAGCGAGACGGCGGTGGACGGCCTGCAGCGCATTGACCGGCAGGGAGATTTCGACCGCCGGGGCGCGGAGGACGGCTCGGACCATCCCCTGCGGTACCTCCGGACCGGCGGCACCGCCGAGCTGTGGCACCGGATCTGGACCGCCCAGATCCAGGTCCTGTTCCCTCTGATCGAGCTGGAGCGCCAGAAGCTGATCGAAAAATGGCACGACTCCATCGAAGAAGCGCTGCAGGAGAACCATGTGGAGCAGTTCGGCGCGGCAGTGACCGACCCGGCGGAGGTGGAGCTGGGGACCCTGTGCTATATGATGCGCTGCAGGGTGTCCGGGGACTATCGCATGCTGTATATCCCGGAGGAGGCGGACCGGGAGCGGATCCGATTCCTCCACGAGTGCCGGAACAAGCTGGCCCATATGAATTGCTGCGCCCCCGGCCAGGTGGCCGCCCTGCTGGACGGCGTCTGCTGAAAATCAAGGCCCCCGTTGGCCGGACGGTATCGCACCGCCCGGCCAACGGGGGCCTTCGGCGTCCGTCGGGGAAATTGTTAAGAGATTTGTTAATAATATTCTGCTTGTTATTGGTGGACAAATAGTATATAATAGTCTATATTATTGTCCTTATGCCGCCTTGGCGGCAGTCTATAGAAAGGGAGATAGCTATGATTAAGGTTCAAACCGGTCAGGGTGAGATCACCATCAGCAGCGCGGTATTCACCACCATCACCGGCGCGGCAGCCACCAACTGCTTCGGCGTCAAGGGCATGGCTTACCGCAGCATGACCGACGGCCTGGTGCACCTGCTGCGGCGGGAAGCCATGAGCAAGGGCGTGAAGGTCACTTATAACGAGGACGGCACCGTTTCCATCGAGCTGCACATCATCGTGGAAAACGGCGTCAATATTGCCACGGTCTGCCGCTCCATCATGAGCGAGGTCAAGTATGTGGTCACCAAAAACACCGGGGTGGAGGTCCGCGAGATCAACGTGTGCGTGGACTCGGTCACCGTGTAAGCACCCGGCCAAAGGAGTAACAAAGAGATGACAGATAGAATCAGCGGCAGCGCCTTCAAGCAGATGATCGCCTTCGGCGCTGCCTGTGTCGCCCAGCAGAAGCAGGCCATCAACGATCTGAACGTGTTTCCGGTGCCCGACGGCGACACCGGCACCAACATGAGCCTGACCATCCAGACCGCCGTCAACGAGCTGAAAAAGTCCGAGCCCGCCACCGTCGGCGAGGCGGCAAAGATCACCGCAGGGGCTCTGCTGCGCGGGGCCCGGGGGAACTCCGGTGTGATTTTGTCCCTGTTGTTCCGGGGCATTTCCAAGTCCGCCAAGGGCCTGGTGGAGATGGACGGCCCGGCCCTGGCCGCCGCCATGGGTGAGGGCGTGGCCACCGCCTATGGCGCGGTGATGAAGCCCGCCGAGGGAACGGTGCTGACCGTGTCCCGGCTGGCCGCCGCCCGGGCCGCCCAGGCCGCCCAGGAGAACCCCAGCGCCGAGTATGTGCTGGAGCAGGCCATTCTGGCCGGGCAGGAGACCCTGGCCCAGACCATCGACATGAACCCGGTGCTGAAAAAGGCCGGGGTGGTGGACGCCGGAGGCAAGGGCTACCTTATCATTCTCGACGGTATGCTGCGGGCCCTGCGGGGCGAGGAGCTGCCCCAGGTGGAGGAGGACGAAAAGGCCCAGGATAAGGCGGATTTCGGCGCCCTGAGCCTGGAGGACATCACCTTCACCTATGACACGGTGTTCATCGTGCGCAAGAAGGAGGGCGTGTCCATCGAGCCCTTCCGGGCGTATCTGGACGGCATCGGCGACAGCCTGGTCATCGGCGAGGACGACGAGGCCTTCAAGGTCCATGTGCACACGGATATCCCCGGCCAGGCCCTGACGGAGGCCGCCAAATACGGCACCCTGGAGCTGGCCAAGATCGAAAATATGCGCACCCAGGCGGAGGAGCTGGCGGCCGGCAAGCAGGCCCAGAGCACCGATGATCTGGACGCCGTGGAGGAGGAGCTGGAGGCCATGGAGGACGGCGTGGCCGCCCCGGAGAAGCGCTACGGCTTCCTGGCGGTGTGCGCCGGTGACGGCCTGGCTGCCACCTTCCGGGATCTGGGCGTGGACCGCATCGTGTCCGGCGGCCAGACCATGAACCCCTCCACCCAGGCCATTCTGCAGGAGGTGAACCGCACCCCCAGCGAGGTGGTGTTCGTGCTGCCCAACAACAAGAACATCATCATGGCCGCCCAGCAGTGCGTGGGCCTGACGGAAAAAGAGGTCATCGTGGTGCCCACCAACACCGTGCCCCAGGGGATCTCCGCCATGATGGCGGTGGACCCGGAGGAGGCCGATCCCCAGGTGATCCTGGCGGCCATGACGGAGGCGGCGGAGAACGTGGTCACCGCCCAGGTGACCTATGCCGCCCGGAACTCCGACTTTGACGGCTTCGCCATCAGCGCCGGGGACTATCTGGCCCTGACGGACGGGAAGCTGTTCGGCACGGACCAGAAGCTGGAGAACCTGCTGGATCAGCTGGCGGCTCTGGCGGCGGACAAGGGCGCGGAGTTCATCACCGTGTTCTATGGCGACGGCGTCACCCAGGAGGACGCCCAGCGGGCCGAGCAGCGCTTTGCGGATGCCTGCCCGGAGGCGGAGGTGTCCATGCTCCCCGGCGGCCAGCCCGTGTATTACTATATTATCTCCATTGAATGACGCGCTTGTCCTTTCTGACGCGCAAAAGCCCCTGCTTTCAGATGATGAAAGCAGGGGCTTGAAACTGTCCAAAAAGGGCGAGGCCCTGTGACAAAGCCACAAAAAAAGAAAAGACTCTCAGCTTTGGCTGAGAGTCTTTCTGGCGGCGGGAGAAGGATTCGAACCCCCGGCGCAAGCGCCGGGAGCTGCGCCCGGATTGAATTTGTGTGAGGGTCCGAATCCCTATGACAGAACCATGGCAAAAGAAAAAACTCCCAGCATAAGCTGAGAGTTTTCTTGGCAGCGGGAGAAGGATTCGAACCCTCACATACGGAGTCAGAGTCCGCTGTGCTACCTTTACACAATCCCGCTATGTTCCTGACGAACAAAACTTATTATACTCGTTTTCCGGCGTTTGTCAACACTTTTTTTGCGGTTTCTGAAAAAATTTTCCGGGGGCGGTCGGCCCGCCCCCGGAAAAGGTGAGAGGCGTTACGCCGCCAGCAGATCTGCCGACGTGAAATACTTCTTCAGCGGCTTATACAGCAGGGCAAACACCACCAGGCACAGAACGATGCTGGGCAGCATGTAGCTTCCGTTGTACAGCAGGGAGTAGAACCAGGGGCTGGTCATGGTCATGCCGAAGAACTCGTCGGGCATCCACTTGCCCCAGACAAACACGCCGATGAGGTAGTGGGCCAGGAAGCGCAGCACGCCGCCGATGATGGTGCCGTAATAGACGCTCCACTTCCGGCGGGACAGCAGGCCCGCGCCGAAGCCCAGGGCCACAAAGGCCAGGAAATAGTCGCAGAGAATGGTGGTCCAGTCGATGGAGAACTTGTTGCCGATGAGATAGGTGATGGCGCCATACACCAGGCCGGCCAGGGAGCCCCAGCCGCAGCCATACCGGGCGGCAAACAGGACGATGGGCAGCATCTCCAGGGTGACGGAGCCGCCGTTGGGGAACTCATAGAGCTTGATCAGGCTCAGGATCTCCGCCATGGCGATGAAGATGGCGGCCTCGCAGATCATGCGGGTCTTGTTGATTTTCATGTGTCTTTCTCCTTTGCGAAAAAAATACCGCATCGCGGGCCCTGGAGGCGTCGCAATGCGGAAACAAAAGCTATATAGTCGCATTCCTACGCCGGCATTACCCGGATCAGGTTCGAGGGACCGGACGGCGATACGTCTCATCTCAGCCGGCTTGCGCCAGCACCCCTTGGATTGTGAGGATATTCTATCACGGCTGTCGTTTTTTGTCAAGCCCCAAACGCACCGGAATGGTAGGGAGATTTCTGACAAGCTGAGGAAGTTCCCGGCGCGCAGCGCCGGGAACTTCCTGCTATTCAGAGAAGTTCGCAATGAAACGGGATCGGTTGGGTTCAGCGGCCGTACATTTCCGTCATATGACGGATGCGCCGGGCCAGGGCCGGGGTGGCCTCGCCGGGCAGCAGACGCCACTGCCAGTTGCCGCTCTGGGTGCCGGGGACGTTGGTGCGGTGGTGCAGCCCCAGCTCCAGATAGTCCTGCATCTGGGCCACAAACAGCCGGGCCACGGAGCTCATGCCGCCCCGGATAAGGCCCCAGTTGAAGCCCTCCTCATCGTTGAGCCCCAGGTACTCCCGGGCATAGGCGATGTCCTCCGGCGCGGCCTCGTCCTTCCACAGGGCCAGGGGGCTGTTGTCGTGGGTGCCGGTGTAGCACACGCAGTTCTCCCCGTAGGAGTGGGGGAGATAGCTGCTGCTGTCCCGGGAGTCGAAGGCAAATTCCAGCACCTTCATGCCCGGCAGGCCGGAATCCTGCAGCAGCTGCCGGACGCCGGGAGTGGGATAGCCCAGGTCCTCGGCGATGAACCGCAGCTGGGGGAACCAACCGGTGAGCACCCCCACCAGGTTCATGCCCGGACCCTTGACCCAATGGCCGTTCTTGGCGGTGGTTTCGCCGTAGGGCACGGCCCAATAGGCCTCGAAGCCCCGGAAATGGTCGATGCGGATCACGTCATACAGCTTGGAGGCCCCGTCTACCCGGCGGATCCACCAGCCGAAGCCGTCGGCCTGCATCCGGTCCCAGGCGTACAGGGGGTTGCCCCAGAGCTGGCCCTCGGCGCTGAAATAGTCCGGCGGCACGCCGGATACCTCCGTGGGCACGCACTGGTCGTCCAGCTGGAAGCTCTCCGGCTCCGCCCACACGTCGGCGGAATCCATGGCCACATAAATGGGCAGGTCGCCGATGACCTGGATGTCCAGGCCGTGGAGATAGTCCCGCAGCCTGTTCCACTGGCGGAAGAACAGGAACTGCAAATAGGTGAACAGCTCCACGTCCTCCCGTAGCAGGGTGCGGTACCGCTCCAGCACCTCCGGGGATTTCCGCAGGCGGATGTCCGCGTCCTCCCACTCCGTCCAGGAGCGCATGCCGAAATGGCGCTTGCAGGCCATGTACAGGGCGTAATCCGGCAGCCAGCGGCTGTTCTCCGCCTGAAAGGCGGCCACCTCTGCCTGGTCCCGCTCCCAGCCCCGGTCCTTGGCCTTCTGCAGCACGGCGAAGCGGCTTTCGTAGATCTTTCCGTAGTCCACATACCGGGGTTCGGTGCCCCAGTTCTGCTCCTGCACCTCGCTCTTTTCCAGCAATCCGTCCTCTATCAGCATATCCAGGTCGATGAAATAGGGATTCCCGGCGTAGGTGGAAAAGCTCTGATAGGGGGAGTCGCCATAGCTGGTGGGGCCCAGGGGCAGCATCTGCCAGCAGCGCTGCCCGGCGGCGTGGAGAAAATCGGCAAAGTCATAGGCGGCCTTGCCCAGGGTCCCGATGCCGTAAGGAGACGGCAGGGAAAATACCGGCATCAAAATGCCGCTGCAACGATTCATATGTCAGTCAACTCACTTATCAGAAAAATGCTTTGTTTTTTAGCCCTTCACGGCTCCTGCGGCCACGCCCTTGATGATGTGCTTCTGGCAGCACAGATAGAAGATGATCACCGGCAGGATGCTCAGCATGATCAGGGCCATGGTGGCGCCCATGTCCACGGTGCCGTAGCTGCCCTTGAGGTACTGGATATGAATGGGGATGGTGCGGTACTGGTTGATGTCCAGCACCAAGCTGGGCAGCAGATAGTCGTTCCAGACCCACATAATCTCCAGCACGCCCACGGAGATCATGGTGGGCTTCAGCATGGGCAGCACCACCCGGAAGAAGGTGCCCACAGGGCCGCAGCCGTCGATGGCGGCGGCTTCCTCGATCTCCAGGGGCAGGCTCTTGACAAAGCCCGTGAACATAAACACCGCCAGACCTGCGCCGAAGCCCAGATAGATCACCGGAATGGTCCAGGGGGTGTTCAGGTGCATCTGGTCCGCCGTCCGGGCCAGGGTGTACATGACCATCTGGAAGGGGACCACCATGGAGAACACGCACAGGTAGTACACGATCTTGCTGACCAGGCTCCCCACCCGGGAGATATACCACGCCGCCATGGACGTGCACACCAGGATCAGGGCCGTGGAGGTGATGGTGATGAAGAAGCTGTAGAACACCACCTTATAGAAGGCAAAGTTGCCGAAGGTCATGCCCTTGACATAGTTCTTCAGCCCCACGAAGGACTCCGCCGTGGGCAGCTTGAAGGTTTCGGTGTTGACAAAGGCGTTGGCCTTCAGGGAGTTGATGAGCACCAGGAGCACCGGCATCAGATAGAGCACGGAGATGATGGTGAATACCACCGTCAGCAGGGCCTGACGGCGCTCTCTGCGGCGCAGAGCATCGGATCTGATCATTGCTGCACCTCCTTGCGGCGGTTGGCCTGAAGCTGGATGATGCTGATGGCCGCCACCACGATGAAGAAGATCACGGCCTTGGCCTGACCCACGCCGCGGTTGCCGCCGCCGCTGGTGCCGAAGGCGTTAACGATGTTCAGAGCCAGCATTTCCGTTGTTTTGATGGCCTCTCCGTTGCCCAGCTGCTGGAAGGGACGTCCGGCGGTCAGTGCCAGGTTCTGGTCAAACAGCTTGAAGCCGTTGCTCAGGCTCAGGAACATGCAGATGGTGATAGAGGGCATCACGTTGGGGATGGTGACCCGCCACAGGGTCTGCCAGCGGTTGGCGCCGTCGATACGGGCCGCCTCCAGCATGTCCTCGGGCACGGCCTGGAGTCCGGCAATGTAGATGATCATCATATAGCCGATCTGCTGCCAGCACACCAGGATCACCAGACCCCAGAAGCCGTATTTCGTCTCCAGGACCACGGAGGTGTTGTACTTGATGAGGATGCCGTCGAAGATCATGGACCAGATATAGCCCAGCACGATGCCGCCGATGAGGTTCGGCAGGAAGAACACCGTGCGGAACACGTTGGTGCCCTTGAACTTCTGGGTCAGGGCGTAGGCGATGGTGAAGGCGAACAGGTTGATGGCCAGCAGGCTCACCAGGGCAAACAGCGCCGTGTACCAGAATGCGTGCATATAGCCGGGGTCCTGAAAGGCTTTCCGGTAGTTTTCCAGCCCCGTCCAGGTCCACTGGCTGGTAATGCGGAAGTTGCAGAAGGACAGAAACAGCCCCTTGAAGAAGGGGTACAGGAAGCCGATGCAGAAGGCCCCGAAGGTGGGCAGCAAAAACAGCCACACCATGCGCTTGATGGGGCGGCGGATCAGCCGGGAATTCAGCGCGGCCTCGTCCCGGCGGTGTTTCGGAAGTTTCATGACGCCTCTCTCCTATCTATGTATTTTCCGGGCGGCGCCCGGAGCTCTTGCCCGGTCCATACCGGACAACAGCTCTGTGCGCCGCAGGTGAGAAAAATCGGGGGCGGGCGATAAGCCCGCCCCCGGTCCTATTGCGTTACAACGGAGCGCTTATAGCTCAGCCGTTCTCCTTGGCATACTGGGTGGCCCAGCCGTCCACGAAGGCGGTCTTGACGTTGTCCCAGCTGCCGCCGTTGACGGTGTACTGGGTCAGAGCGTCCACCACGCCCGCACGCCAGTCATCCACGGCGGGAGTCCAGTTGAAGGCCCAGGTCACAATGTACTTGCCGGCAGCGGTATAGGCGTTGGCATCGGCAAAGAACGCGTTCTCGGGGGTCTTGGCGTTCTTGAAGGGGCAGGGGCCAAACTGCTCAGCCAGCATGGTGGTGCCCTCGTCGGAGGTGACGACCCACTTCATGAAGTCCAGAGTGGCCTGGATGTCCTCTTCCTTGGCGTTCTTGTTGACGGCCCAGCAGTTCTCGGTGCCGCAGCACAGACCGGACTGCTCCTCGCCCTCAACGCCGCAGTAGATGGGGATCATGGCCAGATCCTCGGGGTTCATCTTAAAGCCCTTCTCCTCGCCGGTGAGGTTGGCATACTCCCAGGAACCGTTCTGATAGAACACAGCCTTGCCCTGGCCGAATTCGGCCTCGGAGGCGTCGCCGGTGGCGGTGGTCAGAGCAGCGCCGGTGGTGGCGGAGTCAGTGGTGTACAGATCCCAGACGTTCTTGAAGTTGTCCAGATAGGTGCCCTTGATGCTGGCGGGCTGAGAGGTGACCTTGTCATCCCGGAACTCATAGAACAGGGGCATGTTGGCCAGGTGACCGGAGAAGCGCCAGCTGGAGGAGCCCTCCAGGCCGGCGGAGCTGAAGGCGTCAAAGCCCAGCTCGGCAGCGCGGCTGTGGATGTCGTCGGCGACCTTCTTCAGGGTCTCAAAGTTGGTGATATCGGAGATCTCATAGCCGGCCTGCTTCAGCAGAGCCTTGTTGACGATGATGCCAAAGGCCTCATAGCAGTAGCCGATGGACACGGTCTCGCCGTTGGCATTCTTCAGGTTGAAGTCCTGGGTGGTCATTTCCTTCATGACGTCGGTGTTATCCAGAGGATAGCAGAAATCGCCATAGGAGTTGACGGCGCCCTGGTTGCCCACCTGGAACATGGTGGGAGGAGCGGACTTGTCCAGCTCGGAGGTCAGCATGGTGTCATACTGGCCGGAAGCGGCGGTGACGACCTTGACCTCCACGCCGGTCTGCTCGGTGTAGGTCTTGGCCAGCGCCTGCCAGGCCTGATCGGCCTCGGGCTTGAAGTTCAGGTAATACACGGAGCCCTTGGCCTCCGTGCCGCTGTTTCCGGGGGTCTTGGCGCAGGCTACCAGGGACAGAGCCATGACAGCGGCCAGGATCAATGCAAGAGTTTTCTTCATGATCAATTCTCCTTCATAATATTTTTTTCAGGCGGTTTCCGCCGGAAAAACTAAGAAATGTCGCGGACGGATTCCCCGGTCCGCAGGGTGGTGTGGGCCGTCTCCCGGATGGGTCCGCCCCGGTGCTCCACCATGTCCAGCAGGATCTCCACGCTGCGCCGGCCCATGTGCTCCATAGGCTGGCAGAGAGTGGTCAGGGTGGGGTTGATATAGTCCGAGATGGTCAGTCCGTCGATGGCGATGACGGAGCAGTCCTCGGGGATCCGCCGTCCGGCCTCCCGCAGGGCCCGCATGGCCCCGATGGCCATATTGTCGGAGATGGCAAACAGGGCGGTGAACTGCGCCCCCGTCAGCAGATGCTGCTGCATGGCCAGATACGACTGCCGGATGTCGAAGGAACCGGCCTCGATGACCAGCGCCGGGTCCAGGGGCAGATCGTGGGCCGCTAAGGCCCGGACATAGCCCTGATACCGCAGCTGGCTGATGGAGCGGTCCTCCGTGCCGGAGACCAGCGCCGCAATGCGCCGGTGGCCGCAACGGTACAGCTCCGTCACCGCCCGGCAGGCCTCCTCCTCGTCGGCGATAGACACCGAGGCGTAGGAGTCCGGCGGCAGGGTGCCGTACTGGTTGTCATACGAGCAGCAGACATAGGGGATGTTCAGCGGCGCCAGCTCCTGGGGCGAATAGTCGGACCGGCCGCCCAACAAAATCAGGCCCCGCAGCCGCTTTTCCCGCTCCATCATGGCGCCCCGCTTCACCTCGTCGTCGCAGGTGCCGATCTGCTGCATCACCAGGGTATAGCCCCGGGCCGTGACCTGCTCCTCGATGACCCGGATGATATCCGTGTAAAACGGGTTGGACACGCCCCGCACCACCAGGCCGATGGCATCGGACTTGGTTTTCACCAGGTCCCTGGCGGTGTTGTTGGGAATGTAATTGGATCGTTGAATGGCGGAGAGCACCTTGCGCCGGTTCTCCGGGCTGACGTCCGGCCGGTCGTTGAGCACCCGCGACACCGTGCTGACGCTTACGCCGCACTGCCGCGCAATATCCTTGATGGTCATAAAGTGCGTTTCGTCTCCCTTCTTCTGCCATTCCAAAGGGGCGGCAACATTACCGGTAACGTTTCCGACCCCCTATGGCCCTACTTTACCAACTTTCGTCCCGTCTGTCAATGGCATTTGTAATTTTCTCCGAATCTCACAGTTTTTTGTCGTATTTTGTTGTGATTTTAACGGACGTCCTGCCGCAGAAGCTCCTCCAGCCGGGACTCGCCCACCACCCGCAGGCCCTGCTGGCGCAGCAGGGCGGCGGTGACGCCCCAGCCCTCCGTCAGAACGCCGGAAAAGGTGCCGTCATACACGGCCCCGGAGCCGCAGGAGGGGCTGCGCTCCTTGAGAATGGCGGCCTGGGCTCCGGTGAGCCGGGCCAGCTGCGCCGCAGCCTCCGCGCCCCGGCGATAGGCCTCCGTCACGTCCCGGCCGTCCCGGGTGACCACCTGGTCCCCCTGAATCTCCGCCGGAGGCCGGGGCGTGGGCAGTCCCCCGAAAATCTCCCCGCACACGGGGACCACATGGTGCTTTTTGCACAGGGCACGGGCCAGGGGATGGGCCCTGCTCTGCCCGTCGTACCGGCAGGGGACCCCCAGCAGGCACGCGCTGACCAGAATCGTCACAGTGTCAGCTCCTTTCCGTTCAGGCAGGCATAGACCAGCGTTTCCCCCTGATACCGCAGCTTCAGGGAGAAAAACGGCGCCCCCTGCCGCAGCAGGTCCAGAAAGATCCGGTCCCCGGCCCACTGGGGCAGGGCCGCCAGCCGGTCCTTGTGGATCCACTCCAGCACCCCCTCGTCGCAGTCCTCCCGGACCCGGCCGGTCCACTCCGTGGCGGTGAACAGGTGCATATATTCCGTTTCCCACCGGTCGGACACAAAGGTGACGATGCCCCGGTAGCGGTATCCGGTGACGGTGAGCCCCGTCTCCTCGTTGATCTCCCGCAGGGCGCACTCCTCGGGGCTTTCGCCGTCCAGGAACTTGCCGCCGATGCCGATCCACTTGTCGCGGTTGCAGTCGTTTTCCTTTTTCACCCGGTGGAGCATCAGATACTCCCCGGCGGGATTTTCCAGATAGCAAAGGGTGGTATAGCGCATACGTCCGCCTCCTTCGGCCCACTATTATAATGTATCCCCCGAAAAAACGCAACCCTTGTGGAAACCTCCGGGCTGTGATATAATACCGGCATCATCTGTAAAAATGTGAGGTATTGCTATGCTGCTGATCCGTAACGCTTACATAAAGCCCATCACCGGGCCGGATATCCCCAACGGCTGCCTGCTGGCCGAAGATGGCCGCATCACCGCCGTGGCGGCCCACATCGACGCCCCGGAGGGCTGCACCGTCATCGACGCCGGCGGCCGCCTGCTGACTCCCGGCTGCGTGGAGGCCCACTGCCACATCGGCCTGGACAACCAGTGCATGCGCTGGGAGGGCATGGACTATAACGAGATCGTGGACCCCCTGACCCCCCAGCTGCGGGCCATCGACTCCATCAACCCCCAGGACGAGGCTTTCCCCAGCGCCATCCGGGGCGGCGTGACCACCGCCTGCACCGGCCCCGGCAGCGCCAACGTGGTGGGCGGCACCTTCACGGTGCTGAAGCTGGCAGGCAAGCGGGTGGACAATATGCTGCTGAAGGAGCCTGCCGCCATGAAGTGCGCCTTCGGCGAGAATCCCAAGGGCTGCTATGGCCAGGGCCTGAAGAAAAGCCCCATGACCCGCATGGCCGTGGCGGCGCTGCTGCGGGAGCTGCTGTTCAAGACCCAGCGCTACCGGGACGATAAGCTGGCCGGGAAGAATCCCCCCTTCGACATGAAGCTGGAGGCCATGCTGCCGGTGGTCAACGGCGAGATCCCCCTGAAGTGCCACGCCCACCGGGCCGACGACATCCTCACCGCCGTGCGCATCGCCAGGGAGTTCGGCCTCAAGGCCACCCTGGACCACTGCACCGACGGCGAGCTCATCGCTGACGAGCTGGCCAAGGAGGGCCTGCCGGTGTTCGTGGGGCCCACCCTGGGCAGTAAGAGCAAGGCCGAGCTGCGCCACAAGAGCTTCACCACCCCCGGCACGCTGTACAAGGCCGGGCTTACCGTCAGCATCATCACCGACGCACCGGTGATCCCCCTGGAGAAGCTGCCCATGTGCGCGGGTCTGGCCGCCGACGCGGGCCTGCCTATGGACGAGGCCTGGCGGGCCATCACCATCAACCCCGCCCGCAGCCTGGGCATCGACAGCCGGGTGGGCAGCCTGGAGCCCGGCAAGGACGCCGATTTCGTCCTGTGGACCGCCGATCCCCTCACCACCATCGGCGGCCAGGCGTATATGACCGTCATCGACGGCCGGATCGTGTATCAGGCGGAGTAAAATCACCTAAATTCCCGGGAAATCCCGATTTCCTCTTGCGAAGCGCCGGGTTTTCCTGTATAATCAACCAATGGCACATTACAAAGGGTACCGCGTACCTATTTTCGAGAGGACTGAAACAACTATGAGTGCATCCAGAGAAAAGAAAGCCCGCCAGGAATTCAACGCCAGCGGCGCAGTGGACCCCAAGGCCGCCCGCCAGGCGGAGGAGCGGGCCAAGCAGCGCCGCAACAACCGGCTCTATGGCGGTATTGCCATTGTGTTCGTGCTGGTGGCCGCTGTGCTGCTGGTGTGGAACTCCAACGTGATCCAGCGGGGCTCCGCCGCCGTCACCGTGGAGGGCGAAACCTATTCCGCCGCCGAGGTCAGCTATTTCTATCATGTGGCCTATAACTCCATTGCCCAGAACCAGTACGCCTCCTATTACGGGCTGAGCACCTCCACCCCCCTGACCCAGCAGAGCCTCAGCGACATGGCCAAGACCCTGCTGGGCGTGTCCGAGGACATGACCTGGGACGCCTATTTCAAGGACGCCGCCAAGAAGAGCCTGATCCAGATCACCATGCTCAAGAAGGGCGCTGCCGAGAAGGGCATCACCTGGAACGACGACATGCAGAAGGAGCTGGACTCCACCATGGAGACCCTGGCCTCCTATGCCAAGTCCGCCGGTAAGAGCGAGGGCGAGTACCTCAAGCAGCTCTACGGCAGCAACATGACCAAGAAGATCTTCCAGGGCATCCTGAAGGATACCATCATCGCCTCCCACTATCAGCAGGACTACATCGACAGCCTGACGTATACCGACGAGGAGCTCCAGAAGTACTATGAGGAGAACAAGAACTCCTTCGACGTGGCCAACTATGAGATGATCACCTTCAACGGCGCCGCCGCCTCCACCAAGGACGCCGACGGCAACACCGTCCAGCCCACCGAGGAGGAGAGCGCCGCTGCCCTGCAGAAGGCCAAGGACGCCGCCAACGCGGCCCTGGAGCAGGTCAAGGGCGGCGAGCTCCTGGCCAAGGTGGCCAAGGACTATGAGTCCATCGGCACCTATTCCCACCCCGAAGCCGGCACCTACAGCGGCGATGCCGCCACCAAGTGGGTGTTTGACGAGAGCCGCCAGGAGGGCGACACCGAGATCGTGGAAAACGGCACCTCCATCTATCTGCTGGTGTTCCACAGCCGGACCCGCAACGATTACAACACCGTGGACGTGCGTCACATTCTGTTCAAGGTGGATACCACCGGTCTGGACAGCAAGGCCGAGGATTACCAGGCCAAGCTGGAGGACCTGAAGGCCGGCAAGAAGCAGGAGGCCGAGAACGCCCTCCAGGCCTGGAAGGACGGCGACGCCACCGAGGACAGCTTTGCCGCGCTGGCCAACCAGCTGTCTGACGACACCGGCTCCAACACCAACGGCGGCCTGTATAAGCAGGTCTATAAGGGCCAGATGGTCACCGGGTTCAACGACTGGTGCTTCGACGAGAGCCGCAAGGCGGGCGATACCGGCATCGTGGAAAACGACGGCAATTACATCGGCTACCACGTCATGTACTTCGTGGGCACCGACGATCCCTATTGGATGGTCCAGGTCCGCAATGCCATGATGAACAAGGAGTACTCCGAGTGGTCCGCTAACCTGGTCAAGGACATCACCGCCACCGAGAACTCCGGCATGAAGTACGTGGGCTGAGTCCCCGCTTCCTGCAACGGCATAATCCATAACGGCATAAACAAAAGAGACTGGCCTGCGCCAGTCTCTTTTGTTTTCCCGGCGAGGTGGAAATCCGCGAAAAAGTGTGATATACTGGGAAAAATCAGTAGCCCCCTGCCGCGGTATGCCATGGCCGGGGGACATAAGGAGATCACCATGGAACACAGATTTTTACGGACGGAAATGGTCCTGGGGGACCGGGCCCTGGACCGGCTCTCCCGCTGCCATGTGGCGGTGTTCGGCCTGGGCGGCGTGGGCAGCTATGCCGCCGAGATACTGGCCCGCTCCGGGGTGGGGGAGCTGACCCTGGTGGATCAGGACACCCTGAGCCTCACCAACATCAACCGCCAGCTGTACGCCCTGTCCTCCACCGTGGGGGAGTATAAGGCGGAAGTCGCGGCCCGGCGGTGCCGGGACATCAACCCGGACATCCGGGTCCACCCCCTGTGCGCCACCTATGACGCCGCCCACCGGGAGGACTTTTTCGCCGGGAAATTCGACTACATCGCCGACTGCATCGACCTGGTGACCTGCAAGCTGGACCTGATCCAGCAGGCGGGGGAGAGGGGTATCCCCATCATCTCCGCCCTGGGCACCGGCAACAAGCTGGACCCCACCCTTCTGCAGGTGACGGACATTTCCAAAACCTCCGTGTGTCCCCTGGCCCGGGTCATGCGCCGGGAGCTGCGGGACCGGGGCATCCGGCATCTGCAGGTGGTGTACAGTCCGGAGCCTGCCGCCGAGACCCGGCAGCTGGAGGCCCCCTCCCCCGGGCGGCGCAGCGTGCCCGCCAGCGTGCCCTGGGTACCCTCCACGGCGGGGATCCTGATGGCCTCCGCCATCGTCCGGAATCTGATAGCGAATGAGAGTGAATAATATGGATATCATACAGGAAATCAAAAATTTTGTCCCGCTTTGCCCCCAGGAACAGCGGGACAAGGCCGGGATACTGCGGTTTTTGGCGGGAAATCCCGACGCGTTTGAACGGGAAAATCTCACCGCCCACATGACCGCCTCCGCCTGGGTTTTAAGCCCGGACCGGCGGCAGGTGGTGATGGTGTATCACAATATCTATCACTCCTGGTCCTGGACCGGCGGACACGCCGACGGGGACCGGGACCTGCTGGCGGTGGCCATGCGGGAGGTGACGGAGGAGACGGGGCTGCAGCGGCTGGAGCTGCTGCACCCGGGGATCTTCTCCTTAGAGTGCCTGACGGTGGACGGCCACGAGAAGCGGGGGCAGTATGTCCCCAGCCACATCCACATGAACGTCACCTATCTGCTGGGGGCCATGGACCACGAGCTGCGGCAGAAGCCGGACGAGAACAGCGGCGTGGCCTGGTTCACGCCGGAGGAGGCCCTGAAGGCCTCCACGGAGCCGTGGATGGTCCGGCGGGTATACAGCAAGCTGACCCAGCGGGCCGTGGCCTATATGGCCCGGTAAGGAGGCAATTTTTCATGGCAAAACGAAAGCCGGACACCGGCGCGATCTATATTTCCCCAAGACTCCGGGCCAGTCTGGAGCCGGTGGGCCGCTGCGCCCTGACGGTGGTAACGGCCCCCATGGGCTACGGCAAGACCACGGCGGTGAACTGGTTCCTGGGGACCCAGCCCCCGGGCTGCGCCATCCGCATCAGCATCTATTCCGACAGCCTGCCCGCCCTGTGGCAAAGCGGCCGTCGGGCCTTCCGGGACGCGGGGCTGACGGCGCTGGAGGGCTTCGAGTGCCCCGGGGACCCGGCCTCCGCCGGACTGCTGGCCGACACCCTGTGCCGGGAGCTACGGCGGCAGGAGCCATGGTATGTGTTTCTGGACGACCTGCACCTGATGCCGGACCGGCGGGTGGCCCACTTTTTGTGCGAATTGGCGGCAAGACTGCCGGATAATGTGCATCTGATCGTCGCCAGCCGGGACAAGGTCCTGTCCGGGGACCAGGTGCTGCGGCTGGGCGGGCGGCTGCACCGCATCGGCGCCGGACAGCTGCGGCTGGAGGGCGATGAGCTGGCGGCCTATGCCCACCGGTTCGGCGCGGCCCTGGACCGGGAGCAGCTGACGGAGCTGCAGCAGGCCACCGAGGGGTGGATGGCCGCCGTGTATCTGCATTTGCAGGCCCTGGCGGACCGGGGGACCGCCCCGGCGGAGACGGCGGACATCTATGATATGTTCACCGCCGCCATGCTGCGGCCTCTGCCGCCCCGGCGGCAGAAGTTCCTGGCGGTGATGGGCCTGGCGGACGAGTTCACCGGGGAGATGGCCCGGTTTATTACGAAGGAGCCGGACACGGCGGAGATTTTGTCCGACCTGACGGCCAAAAACGCCTTTGTCACCCGACTGCCCGGCGGGGGATACCGGTTCCACCACATGATGAAGGCCTGCGCCCAGCGGGACTTCGACGCCCTGCCCCCGGAGGAGCAGGCGGCGTATCAGGCCCGGTACGGCCACTGGTACGCGGAAAACGGACAATATTTGCAGGCCCTGGCGGCCTATAGTAAGGCAGGCCGGTGGGACGCCGCCCTGGAGGTGGTGCAGCAGGACGCGGGCATCCTGCTGGCGGCTCTGCGGCCCGAAGAGGTGCTGGAGCTGCTGGATCACTGCGGCGATGAGGTGCTGATGGAGCATCCCACGGCCCTGCTGGTGCTGATGCGGCGGATGTTCACCTGGGGCCGGATCCCCCGGATGCGGCAGCTGAAGGAGCTGCTGCTGGAGTCCGTCCGGCGGCACCCGGAGCTGACGGACCGGCAGCGGGGAAACCTGCTGGGGGAGTGCGACCTGATCGAGAGCTTCCTGTATTACAACGACATCGGGGCCATGAGCCGGTTCCACCGCAGCGCCAGCAGGCAGATGACCCGGCAGGCCGTCAGCATCCAGAGCCACGGCAGCTGGACCTTCGGCTCGCCGTCGGTGCTGATGATGTTCCACCGGAACCCGGGACAGCTGGACCGGGAGCTGGCGGACATGGACGAGTGTATGCCCCACTACTATCAGATCACCGGGGGCCACGGCATGGGGGCCCAGCTGATCATGGCCGGGGAGGCGGCTCTGGCCCGGGGACGGCTCAACGACGGAGCCATTGCCTTAGAGCGGGCCCGGGCGGCCATCAGCGGCAGCGGACAGGAGAATATGGCCCTGTGCTGCGACTTTCTGGAGATGCGGCTGCACATGGCCGCCGGGGAGGCGGTGGGGGTGGACCTGCGCCGCCGCCGGCAGCTGATGCAACAGCACAATGCCATGTGGCTGCATATTTTCGACAGCAACGCCGCCTATTGTCAGGCGGTGCTGGGCCGGACGGACGATATTCCGGAGCTGTTCCGGGAGCATCGGCTGGATACCGTGAATTTCCTGGGGCCGTGCCTGCCTATGATGCAGATGATCGAAAATCAGGTGTATCTGGCCCAGGGAGCCTATGCCCGGGTCATCGGCGGCAGCGAGGGGCTGCTGGCCCTGTGCCGGGGGATGCACTATGCCCTGGTGGAGCTCTATGTGCTGGTGCAGACCGCCGCGGCCTATGAGAAGCTGGGCAAGCGCCGGGAGGCGGCGGAGCTGCTGCGTCAGGCGGCGGCCCTGGCCCAGCCGGACGGCCTGGTGACGCCCCTTGCGGAAAGTGGCAGCTGTCTGCGGGAGCTGCTGCCGGAGTACGGGACCCTGGGCCGGGAGGCGGCGGAGCTGAGCCGGGTGCTGGAGCGGGGGAAGCAGCAGGAGCAGCGGCCGGCGGCCTTTGCCCCCCTGACGGAGCGGGAGTGGGCCGTGGCCCAGCGGATGGCCCGGCGGCTCAGCAACCGGGAGATCGCGGGGCAGCTGTTTTTGACCGAGGGCACCGTGAAGCAGTACATCAACCAGATCTATTCCAAGCTGCACCTGACCGGCGACGCCCGCACCAAGCGCCGCCGCCTGGAGGAGCTGATGGGGGAGTAAACGGCGGGGAAATCGCCGAAGCGCCGCCTGTGGCGGATGAAGCGAGGCGATTTCGAGGAAGTGCCTCGGTCGGCGGGCACGACAGTGCCTGCCAACCGGCTGGCACGACGGTGGGCAGAGAATCGCCGAAGCGCCGAAGCGCCTGCATTGCCCTCTCAGTCACCTTCGGTGACAGCTCTCCCAGAGGGAGAGCCAAGCTGCAGCCGACTGAGAGGGAAAAATGCGAACAGGTCAATTAATACCATTCAGAAACCCCTACAGGCCCTCTCAGTCACCTTCGGTGACAGCTCTCCCGGAGGGAGAGCCAAGTCCGTAGGGCCTGCTGCCCTCAGCGGGCCGAAAAACAAGACCGCCGCCGGGCGACCGGCGGCGGTTTTGTGATAGAAACAATTCTATATTGTATTAATATATCAAGATATTGCGTCTTGTAATCGCTTAGTGCCCCAGGATGGTCTCGGCGAAGCCTTTGGCAAACAGCCGGGCGGCCCGGAGGGCCTCGTCCAGCGAGTTCCCGGCGGCCCCCACCTCCACCAGCAGGCTGCCCGGGGCGGCAAACTGGTTATAGCGGTAGTTCAGCAGGGTGATGGGCCGCATCAGGGTGGGGGACTGGCTTTCCAGCTTCTCCTGAACGGCGATGGCCAGGCGCAGGTTGTCCTGCCAGCCGTCGTGGGCCACGCCCATGATCAGGCTCACCTGGGCGGCGGCGGGGTCCTCCGCCGTCACCAGCTTATACTGGGTGCCGTTGGCGTCCTGCACCGCGTCCCGGTGCAGGTCCAGCACATAGACGATGGAGGGGTACTTGGCCAGGTAGCTCTGGATAGACGCCAGACTGTTTTCATAGGCGTCGTTGTACGACTCCCCGTCGTGGAGGGTGCGGTCGTGGACCACAGAGATGCCGTAGGACGACAGCTCCGCCGCCAGCTCGTCCCCCACCCGGACCATGTTGCAGGAGCGGTCCGCCGTGCGGAAGGTGCCGGAGGGGACGTACTCCTGCCCCGGGGGCATGGTATAGGACTCGCTGGCGTGGCTGTGGACGATGAGGACCTGGGGCCCCTGCTGGGGACAGGCCGCGAACTGCCGGTCCCCCAGCACCGCCGGGTCCAGGGTCCGGCTGGATTTGTTCTTGATGTACACCCCGTTGATGATGCTGTAGCCGTCGGTGGAGCGGGGGTCCACCGTCTGGGCCGGGACGCCGTTGTCCGCCCCGGGCTGGGGGGCCGGGTCCTCCGACGGAGCGGGGGCGGGGTGCTCCGGTTCCGGGTCCGGCTGGGGGGCGTCGTCCTCCTGCACCGCCAGGGACCGGCCCGCCAGCAGCACCGGCGACTGGCCCAGGGCCAGCACCGTGGCGGCGGACAGACCGTCCAGCCCCAGAAGGTCCCCCAGCTCCCACCGCAGCAGTCCCCGGGACAGATGGGGACGGCGGGACACGGACTGCCACAGGGCGGCGGCACTGTCCGCCCCGGCTCCGGCCAGCACCGTGCCCAGGGCTGCCGCCGCCAGCAAAAACGCCAGCCCCCGCCGCAAAATTGCCTGTTTCAAAGCGTTCACCTCTTTGAGACAAGCCTATGCGGCGGGTGCCGGGATTATGTCACGGTTCCATCACCGGGGGAATGTCCACAATCTGCAGGCCCCGGCGCATGGCGTATTCCATGGTGCGGCGGGTGCCGCCGGGCTGGCCGTCGTGGACCGCCAGCAGCAGGGCGGCGTGGTCCACCATATAGCGGTTGCGCCGCTGCATGCACCCGGGACTGTAGGACGACTGCACCAGGGTCTCGTAATCGCAGGCCGCCACCAGGCGGCGATAGCGCTCCTGCTGGGCCCGGGGCCAGCCGTCGGCCTGGGTGGGACAGGGAATTGCCGCCTCCACGCTGACGTCTCCGTGCCGCTGCCGCAGGGCCAGGGCCAGCTCGCAGAAGTACAGGTCGCAACCCTGGGCCATGCCGCAGATGAAGTGCCGGTATCCCGCCTCATAGGCGGCGTCCAGCGCGTCCCGAAGCCGGACCTTCAGGGCCCGGCACCGGGGATCGTCTTCGTTTTCCCCCCAGGGGAGCTTGGCCGGACGGTGGCCGGAAAAGCAGCAGCTGACAGGCCGTGCGCGCATGGCCTCGCCCTCCCTTCGAAGATACTGCCACCATTATAGAACAGATTTTCTATTTTGTAAAGAGGAATTTCCCTTGCAAGCGGGGTGCAAATCCGGTATACTGGGGAAAAAGGGAGGTGCATCCGATGAAGCTGTATTTCAAGCAGCGGTTTTTCTCGTGGTTCGACAGCTATGACATCTATTATGAGGGCGGCGATGTGGCCTATACCGTGGAGGGGCAGCTCTCCTGGGGCCATTGCCTGCACATTCTGGACCCCCGGGGGCAGCACATTGCCACGGTGAAGCAGCAGGTGCTGACGTTTCTGCCGAAATTCGACCTGTATGTGGGGGAGCGGTGCATCGGCACCATCCGCAAGGAGTTCACGTTTTTCCACCCGTCCTTCACCATGGATTTCTGCGGCTGGACGGTGGAGGGCAGCTTCATGGAGTGGGACTATACCATCCAGGACGGGCCCCGGACGGTGGCCACGATCAGCAAGGAGCTGTTTAACTGGACAGACACCTATACCATCGACGTGGCGGACCCGGGGGACGCCCTGTATGCCCTGATGGTGGTGCTGGCCATCGACGCGGAAAAGTGCTCCCGGAACGACTGAAAGAAAAAAATCTCCGGCCGAAGAGGGCCGGGGATTTTTTGGTTCGGGGTTATTTCCGCTCCGTCAGCTTGCTGGTGCACTTCTGCAGGAAGCGGTCGTTGGCGATGATGGCTCGGGTGTGGGTCCCCTCGCCGATGGGGCCCCAGTCGTCGCTGGCTTCCACCCGGAAGGTGATGAGCTTGCCGTTTTCGGACACGCCGGTGACGGTGGCCGTGGCCCGGACGGTCATGCCCACAGGGGTGGGGGCCAGGTGGCTGGAGTGAATGTCCACGCCCACGGTGCCCTTGCCCTCCGGCAGGTCCGGCTGCACGCAGTCCATGGCGGCGTGCTCCATCATGGCCATCATAAACGGGGTGCCGAACACCTCCAGGCCGCCGGAGCCGATGGCCCGGGCGGTCATCTCCGGGGTGACCACCTGCTCTATGGTATAGGATTTGCCGATTTCGATCATATCCGTTCCTCCTTTATACGCCCAGCCGGGTCCACAGCCGGTCATACAGCCGCAGGGTGTCCTTGGGCAGGTTTTCATAGATCTCGCAGCGGTCCAGGGTCTCCGTCGGGGGCGCCATGATTTCGTAGATCTCGGGGTCCAGCTCCTCCTCGTTGACCTCCGCATAGTAGGCCGGGTACTGCTCCAGGGCTTCCCGGTTGGGGGAGGCGTACCAGATATAGTCCATGTTGGCCAGGTTGGAGTCCGTGGAGGCGATGAAGTTGATCCACTCCTCCGCCTCGGACATGTGCTGGGTGTCCTTCAGGACGCACATGGCGTCCACGAACCAGTTGCTGCCCTCCTCCGGGATAACGAAGGCCAGATCCTCGTTGTTCTCCAGCATGGTCAGGTAGTCTCCGGCGTAGTACATGGCGATGGCGGCGTTGCCGCCCTCCATCTTCTGGAACACCTCGTCCATGACGAAGGCCTGATACACGCCGCTGTCCTTGGCGGTTTTCAGCAGGTTGAAGGCCTCCTCCAGCTGGCCGGGGTCCGTGGTGTTGATGCTGTAGCCCAGGTCCAGCAGGGCCGCGGCCAGAGCGTCCCGGGAGTTGTTGATCATCAGCACCTGACCGGCGTACTGGGGATCGAACATGGCGTCCCAGCTGGTAATAGGCTCGGACACCATGGTGGTGTTGTAGATAATGCCCAGGGTGCCCCAGGTGTACGGCACGGTGTACTTGTTCTCCGGGTCGTAGCTGAGGTTCTTGTAGGTGTCGTCAATGAGTTGGAAATTGGGAATGTGGCTGTAGTCCAGCTCCGCCAGCATATCCTCCTGAATCAGGCGTGCGATCATATAGTCCGAGGGGACGATAACGTCGAAATCCGCGCCGCCCATTTTAATCAGGGAATACAGGGCCTCGTTGCTCTCCGCCGTCTGGTAGTTCACCCGGATGCCGGTCTCCTCCTCGAACTGGGTGATCAGCTCCTCGTCGATATACTCGCCCCAGGAGCATACGTTCACCACCCGCTCCGACTGAACGGAGTGTCCGGTGACCACCAGCACCGCCACTAAGGCGCAGGCCATGGCTCCGGCCGCCACCCGGCGCAGCAGCTTGTTGGGCCGCCGGTGGGGCTTCACCGGTCCGCCGGAGGCGGCGGACACCGCCGCGTGATGCTCCCGCCGGGCGGCGTGGCTGTCACGCAGGTTGATGATGGCCAGCAGCACCAGCACCGTCACAAACAGCAGGGTGGAAATGGCGTTGATCTCCGGGCTGACGCGCTTTTTGGTCATGCCGTAGATGGTCATGGCCAGGGTGGAGGCGCTGGTTCCGGCGGTAAAGTAGCTGATGATGAAGTCATCCACGGACATGGTGAAGGCCGTCAGCGCGCCGGACACGATGCCGGGCTTGATCTCCGGGATCACCACCCGCCAGAAGGCCTGCATCCAGGTGCAGCCCAGGTCCTGGGCCGCGTCGATGAGGTTCCGGTCCATCTGCCGCAGCTTTGGCCCCACGGACAGGATGACATACGGAATGTTGAAGCAGACATGGGCGATGAGCAGGGTGCCGAAGCCCATGGTCAGCCGCTCCGGTAGCACCACTGCCGACTGCCAGGAGTTCACCCACCCGGCAAAGGCGCCCCAGCCGTTGAAGAACACCACGAACAGCAGGCACAGGCTGACGCCGGTGACGATATCCGCGTTCATCATGGGGATGTTGTTGACGGAATTGACGATGGCCCGGCGCCGCCGGCTCATGGCGTACAGCCCGATGGCGGCAAATGTGCCCGCAATGGCCGCCACGATGGTGGACAGCAGCGACACCATCAGGGTGGTGTATACGCTGTTCATGATCAGGCGGTTAGACAGCAGGGACTCGTACCATTTCAGGGAAAAGCCCTTCCACACGCTGGAGCTGGTGCCCGCGTTGAAGGAGAAAACGATGAGAATGATAATGGGTGCATAGAGAAACAGGAACACCAGCGCCATCAGCACCCGATCGCCGACGCTGTTCTGCTTGCGGCCGGTCATAGCATCACCGCCTGTTCCTCGCCCTCACCGAAGCGATTCATCACCAGCATGCACACCAGCACGATGATCATCATCACCAGGGAGATGGCCGCGCCCAGCTGGGGGTTATAGGCCCCGCCCAGGAACTGCCGCTCGATGAGGTCGCCCAGCAGAAGCTCCGTGCCGCCGCCCAGCATCCGGCTGATGGCGAAGGTGGACACCGACGGCACAAACACCATGGTGATGCCGGAGATGACCCCCGGCAGGCTCAGGGGCAGGATCACCCGGCGGAACACCGTCATGGAATTGGCCCCCAGGTCCCGGGCGGCCTCCAGCAGGGAGCCGTCCAGCTTGATGATCACGGAATAGATGGGCAGGATCATAAAGGGCAGATAGTTATACACCATGCCCAGCACCACGGCCCCCTGGGTATTCATCATGGAGAAATACTCCAGCTCCGTGCCGAAAATGTGGTTATACAGGCTGATGAGGCCGATTTTTTCAAACAGCTGGTTCAGCAGGCCGTGGTTTTCCAGGATGGTCATCCAGGAATAGGTCCGCAGCAGGAAGTTCATCCACATGGGAAGCATGATCAGCACCATGGCCGTCCGCTGGAATGCCGGACCCTCCCGGCTCATGAGATACGATACCGGGTACCCGATGACCAGACAGATCAGCGTGGCGATGATGGCCAGCTTGAAGGACCGCAGAAACACCTGGGTATAGCCGCCCATCTGGACAAAGTTGTCCAGGGTAAAGCCCCCCTCCGAGGAGGAGAAGGCATAAATCACCATGATGAGGATGGGGGCCACCACGAAAATGGCCATCCACACCTCATAGGGCACGGCGAACCGGGAGAGCTTATTCTTCATCCCCGATCTCCTCCTCATCCGTCTCCAGGGAGGCGTCCGCCAGCTCCTCATACTCCTCGGAATAGGAGCTGTAGTCGCCGAACTGACCGGAATATTCGCTCTTTTTCATGATATGGAAGCCGTCGGGGTCGATCTTCACACCGATGCGGGCCCCAACCGGGGAGTGGTCCGTGGTCTGGATCAGCCACTTGAAGCCCCGGAAGTCCACGATGATATCGTACTGCATCCCCTTGAAGGTGACGTTGGTGACGGTGCCCACCAGCTGCCCCTGCTCCACGGGGACAATGTCGATGTCCTCGGGGCGGATGACCACGTCCACCGGCTCGTTGGGGGCGAACCCGCCGTCCACACAGGGGAACTCCTTGCCGTACATTTTCACCACGTTGTCGCGGACCATGGTGCCGTTTAAGATGTTGCTCTCGCCGATAAAGTCCGCCACAAAGGCGTTTTTCGGCTCGTTATAGATGTCCTCGGGGGTGCCGATCTGCTGGATGCGGCCCTTGTCCATCACCACCACGGTGTCGGACATGGTCAGGGCCTCCTCCTGGTCGTGGGTCACATAGATGAAGGTAATGCCCATCTGCTGCTGGATACGCTTCAGCTCGTTCTGCATATCCTTCCGCAGGCGCAGGTCCAGCGCGCCCAGGGGCTCATCCAGCAGCAGGACCTTGGGCCGGTTCACCAGCGCCCGGGCAATGGCCACCCGCTGCTGCTGGCCGCCGGACAGTTGGGTGATCTTCCGGTGCTCGAAGCCCTTCAGGCTCACCACGCCCAGCATTTCCGTCACGCGCTCCTCAATTTCCTCGGCAGGCACCTTGGCGATCCGCAAGCCAAAGGCGATATTCTCAAACACGTCCAGATGCGGGAACAGCGCATATTTCTGGAACACCGTGTTGATCTGCCGCTTATGCGGCGGGACATCATTAATCCTCACACCGTCAAAGGTGACGTCTCCCGACGTGGGTGTCGTGAAACCGCCAATAATCCTCAGCGTTGTGGTCTTGCCACAGCCGCTGGGGCCCAGAAGTGTGAGGAATTCGGAATCGTTGATATACAGATTGATGTGATCGAGAACCAGCTCGTCGTCAAACGCCATGCAGAGATCCCGCAGGCGAATCAACTCTTTGGACATTTATCCTCCCCCGTTCGTAAAATATTTTTGACTTACCTCTTTTCTCTGTTCAAAGGGAGGCCTTTGCGGACAGGCCCGATATCTCTCGTTGAAATTTGGCAGATACAATATATAAAAAATGAAGACAAATGTCAATCCTTATTTTGAACGGAAATTTTATTTTTTCCGGCGTTTCCCCTCCGCCGCCTCTTGACAGGCGGCCTGATCTCTGCTATAATAAGCAACGTTTGTTGCGCAACATAAGTTGTATGTTAAAAAGGAGGTACGCCTATGCCGCCGAAAGTCCGATTCACCCGGGAGGAGATCATCCGGGCGGCCCTGGACATCACCCGGGAGTCCGGCCCCGAGGCCCTGACGGCCCGGAGTCTGGCCGCACGGCTGGACTGCTCCGCCAAGCCCATTTTCGGCCTGTTCCGGAGCATGGACGAGGTGCAGCAGGAGGTGCTGAAGGCCGGATACCAGTTCTATGGCGAGGCCATCGCCCGGGCCATGGAAAGCGGGGAGTATCCCCCCTACAAGGCCTCCGGCATGGCCTATATCGACTTTGCCCGCCGGGAAAAGCACCTGTTCCGCCTGCTGTTCATGCGGAACCGCAGCCGAGAGGAGGTCACCCGACAGCTGGGGGACGACGCCGAGCCGCTGCTGGACCTGATCCAGCGGGCCGCCGGTCTCAGCCGGGAGAGCGCCCGAATGTTCCACCTGGAGATGTGGATCTATGTCCATGGCATCGCCTCCATGGCGGCCACGTCCTTTCTGGACTGGGACACGGAGCTGATCAGCGCGTCGCTGACCGACGTATACATGGGCGTGTTGGCCCGATTCAAGGAAAAGGAGGCGCAGAAATGAACGCCATCGAAATACAGGGCCTGACCAAGCGCTACGGGCCCATCACCGCCGTGGACGGCCTGGACCTGACGGTCCGGCAGGGGGAGCTGTTCGCCCTGCTGGGGGTCAACGGCGCCGGAAAGACCACCACCATCAAAATGCTGTCCTGCCTGACCCGGCCCGACGGCGGTGACGCCCGGCTGCTGGGCCGCAGCGTGGTCACCGATACCGCCGCCGTCAAGAACTGCATCGGCGTGTCCCCTCAGGAGACCGCCGTGGCCCCCAACCTCACCGCCCGGGAGAATCTCCTGCTGATGTGCGGCGTTCACGGTCTGCCCCGGCAGGAGTCCCTGGCCCGGGTGGAGGAGCTGGCCCGGACTCTGGGTCTGGAGCCGGTGCTGGCCCGCCGGGCCGGGAAGCTGTCCGGCGGCTGGCAGCGCCGCCTGAGCATCGCCATGGCCCTGATCGCCCGGCCTGAAATTCTGTTTCTGGATGAGCCCACCCTGGGGCTGGACGTGCTGGCCCGGGCGGAGCTGTGGGACGTGATCCGGGCACTGAAGGGGCGGATCACCGTGATCCTCACCACCCACTATATGGAGGAGGCCGAGGCCCTGTCCGACCGGGTGGGGGTCATGAAGGACGGCCGTCTTCTGGCCCTGGGCACTCCGGAGGAGCTGAAGGCCCGGACCGGCTGCGAAAAATTCGAGGACGCGTTCATCGCCATTGTAAAGGGGGCGGGGAAATGAAGCTGCAGGCACTTTGCCGCCGCACCACATGGGAGATCGTGCGGGACCCGCTGAACCTGGCTTTCGGCCTGGGCTTCCCCCTGGTGCTGCTGCTTCTGCTCAGCGCCATCCAGGCCAACGTCCCGGTGGATCTGTTCGCCATCGACCGGCTGACCCCGGGCATCTCCGTGTTCGGCCTGGCCTTCATTGCCCTGTTTTCCGCCACCTTAGTGGCCCGGGACCGGGAGAGCGCCCTGCTGCAGCGGCTGTATACCGCGCCCCTGACCGCCGGGGACTTCATCTTCGGCTATGTGCTGCCCCTGGCGCCTATGGCGGCGGTGCAGGCGGCCGTCTGCTACCTGGCGGCGATCCCCCTGGGGCTGACGGTGTCGGTGCGGATGATCTGGGCGGTGCTGCTGGACCTGCCTGCGGCGCTGCTGTTCATCGGCCTGGGCCTGCTGTGCGGCAGCGTGATGAACGTCAAGCAGGTGGGCGGCATCTGCGGCGCGCTGCTGACCAACCTGACGGCCTGGCTGTCGGGTACCTGGTTCGACCTGGAGCTGGTGGGCGGGGCCTTCCAACGCATCGCCTATGCGCTGCCCTTCGTCCACGCCGTGGAGCTGGACCGGGCGGCTCTGTCCGGCGATTGGGCCAGCGTCATGCCCCACCTG
>OJPG01000220.1_pt1 | contig 53474 bp, 49 predicted proteins | sample 1598431 | NCBI WGS metagenome assembly OJPG01 (sample SAMN03922473, study PRJEB24848) | human gut metagenome | isolation source: stool sample | host: Homo sapiens | place: Germany | collected 2010-11 | reverse complement strand
ACAGGCGGCAGAAAACAGAAAGTGAACGGAAAAGGAGGTCTGCTGTGGACAGTTAAGAGCGGGAAAAGCCTTGATTTGCAAGGCTCCGCAAGCCCTCAACCGGGGCGGCTGGTATCATTTATCATTCGCCCCGGAAAACGGGCCTCTAACCGTCCACAAAACACGCTATGACAAACACGATTTATATTCACCAGCCGGAAAAGGCGTTCAGTTTCACCCGGCTCCCCAATTTCCTTTTTGAAGCACCCACATTCCAGCCCTTGAGCAACGAAGCGAAGGTGCTGTATGCCTTTGTCCTGCGCCGGGCGGAGTTGTCCCGGAAGAACGGCTGGGCGGACGAGTACGGGCGGGTCTACCTGTACTACCCCATCTGCGAGGTGGTCGCTTTGCTCCGCTGCGGGCGGCAGAAAGCGGTCAACACCCTGCGGGAGTTGCAGTATGCGGGGCTGGTGGAAATCCAGAAACAGGGCTGTGGAAAACCCAACCGCATTTACCCGAAATCCTATGAAGCGGTTCCAAACACCGACTTCAAGAAATCCGGTTATGGTACGCCGGAGGGCTGAAAACCGTACTTGGCGAGTACGAAAATCAATCCTCTTGAAGTACGGAAATCTGACGGTATATAGAAATACAGAGATTAAAACCATCTATTTACATTCATTCCATTCCAATCCTATCAGAGATATTTTCGGCGGGAAAACCCGCCGGAAAGGAATGGAATGGGGAAAGGAGTTCAATGGCACAACACGCAATTTTGCGATTTGAGAAGCACAAGGGCCACCCGGCGGGGCCGCTGGAAGCCCACCATGAACGGAAAAAGGAGCAGTACGCCAGCAACCCGGACATTGACACCAGCCGGAGCAAGTACAATTTCCACATCGTCAAGCCGGATGGCCGCTACTACCATTTCATTCAGAGCCGCATCGAGCAGGCCAGATGCCGCACCCGCAAGGACAGCACTCGGTTTGTGGACACGCTGATTACCGCCAGCCCGGAGTTTTTCAAGGGCAAGTCCCCAAAGGAGATAGCGGCCTACTTCCAGAGGGCGGCGGACTTCCTCATTGACCGGGTGGGCCGGGAGAACATCGTTTCGGCTATGGTACACATGGATGAAAAAACGCCCCATCTGCACTTGGTCTTTGTGCCGCTGACAAAGGACAACCGCCTGTGCGCCAAAGAAATTATCGGCAACCGGGCCAATCTGACGAAGTGGCAGGACGATTTTCACGCCTGTATGGTGGAGCAGTACCCCGACCTGGAGCGTGGGGAAAGCGCCAGCAAGACGGGCCGGAAGCATATCCCCACCCGGCTGTTCAAACAGGCGGTCAACCTCTCCAAACAGGCGAGGGCCATTGAAGCGGTTCTCTCCGGCATTACCCCGCTGAACGCCGGAAAGAAGAAAGAGGAAGCCCTCTCCATGCTGAAAAAGTGGTTTCCGCAGATGGAGAACTTCTCCGGGCAACTGAAAAAATACAAGGTCACAATCAATGACTTGTTAGCGGAAAATGAAAAGCTGGAAGTCAGGGCAAAGGCCAGCGAAAAAGGCAAGATGAATGACACGATGGAACGGGCGAAGTTAAAAAGCGAACTGGACGATATGCGGCGGCTGGTTGACCGTATCCCGCCGGAGATTTTAGCGGAACTGAAACGGCAACAGCGGCAGCATGGAAAGGAAAGGTGATCTTATAAGTAATATCAGATACAAAAAGGAAATCGAAATCGTGACTTTTCAGGGAAAGGAAATCACACTGGAAAATCTCTCCCCGGTGTTCACGCCGGAACAGGAAGCAGCCAAACGCCGGGAACTGGAACAGCAGCTTTATGAGGTGTTCCGCAAGTACGCCGACAAGCGGGAGAGTGAGGAAGCCGGGACATAAGGTTTTCCAAACCCATCATTGATTTGCGGGGCTGCTGGCGGTATAATAGAACTGTCAGCAGCTCCGTTTCTTTTTTAAGAAAAGGAGCGACAATATGAACAATCGGATAGACGCAATCTATGCAAGACAATCGGTAGACAAAAAGGACAGCATTTCCATTGAAAGCCAGATTGAATTTTGCAAATACGAGTTGAAAGGCGGTAACTGCAAGGAATACACAGACAAAGGGTACAGCGGCAAGAACACAGACCGTCCGAAGTTTCAAGAACTGGTGCGGGACATCAAGCGGGGCTTGATTGCAAAGGTCGTGGTTTACAAGCTCGACCGTATCAGCCGTTCCATTCTGGACTTTGCCAACATGATGGAGCTGTTCCAGCAGTACAATGTGGAGTTTGTGTCCTCTACGGAAAAGTTTGATACCTCCACGCCGATGGGACGGGCCATGCTGAATATCTGTATCGTGTTCGCCCAGCTTGAACGGGAAACGATACAGAAGCGGGTAACGGACGCTTACTACTCCCGCAGTCAGCGGGGCTTTAAGATGGGCGGGAAAGCCCCTTACGGCTTCCATACGGAGCCTATCAAGATGGACGGTATCAACACAAAGAAGCTGGTGGTAAACCCGGAGGAAGCGGCCAATATCCGGCTGATGTTTGAGATGTACGCCCAGCCCACAACTTCCTACGGGGACATTACCCGGTACTTTGCCGAACAGGGGATTTTGTTCCATGGCAAAGAGCTGATACGCCCCACGCTGGCGCAGATGTTACGCAATCCTGTCTATGTGCAGGCAGACCTTGATGTGTACGAATTTTTCAAAAGTCAAGGTACAGTCATTGTCAATGACGTTGCCGATTTTACGGGCATGAACGGCTGCTATCTGTATCAAGGGCGAGATGTAAAGGCCAGCAAGAAAAACGACTTAAAAGACCAAATGCTGGTACTGGCTCCCCATGAGGGTATCGTCCCCTCCGACACCTGGCTGACCTGCCGCAAGAAGCTGATGAACAACATGAAAATCCAGTCTGCCCGGAAAGCCACCCACACATGGCTGGCAGGAAAAATCAAGTGCGGGAATTGCGGGTATGCTCTTATGAGTATCTACAATCCCTCCGGCAAACAGTATCTCCGCTGCACGAAACGGCTGGACAATAAAAGCTGTCCTGGCTGTGGGAAAATCATCACTTCGGAACTGGAAGCGGTTGTTTATCAGCAGATGGTAAAGAAGCTGGCAAGCTACAAGACGCTGACAGGAAAAAAGAAAGCGGCAAAGGCAAACCCGAAAATCACCGCCCTGCAAGTGGAACTTGCCCATGTAGACAGCGAGATTGAAAAGCTGGTGGACAGTCTGACGGGGGCAAACAATGTCCTGTTCTCCTATGTGAATGTGAAGATAGCGGAACTGGACGGGCGCAAGCAGGAACTTCTGGCAAGGATAGCGGAGTTGACTGTGGAGGCCATCAGCCCGGAACAGGTCAGCCAGATTTCCGGCTACCTCGATACCTGGGAGAATGTATCTTTTGATGACAAGCGGCGTGTGGTGGATTTGATGATCACCACCATAGCCGCCACAAGCGACAGCTTGAACATCACATGGAAAATCTGACTGGCGGCACCCCTCCCGTCAGATACCTACCCTGTGTAGTCCCTTGTAAACTGTACTTTGCATAAGTATAAGCTGCCCACCGTGTAAACTTCTCCTTAATATCGCTGACATCTGGCGTTTTGGCATATCCTTTACGCATAATGCCGTCTACAGCCTTCTTTACTTCACGGTTACGAATTTCATCGGCTGAATTCTCAAGTTGCCTGTTTAGATCTTCATATAGAACATCTTCTGCTATCGTGAGGTCAACAAGCGTTTTTTCTGAATAATCCTCGTTAAGTTTGAACTGACACAAACCGAACAGTTCACCTGCTTCAGCTCGACATTCTTTTAAGGCACAAGTCTCAGCAACGCACGGATCGCCTATGGCCAAATACAACCATTCTACTCCCGGAGGGCTAACCCGATTGTGCTTCGTTATATAGTCCTTGTTTGGTATAAATCTGCTATACGTTGGATCGGGATCAGCGGGACGAAGTCTTCCTGCTCTCATTAGAGTCGTGGGGCAGGCTAATATGCTTTCTGCTGATACATCAAAAAAAGGATGACAGTGTGAAAATAGATCATCAAAAACCTTTAAGAATGTAGTGTTTGCTTTTGCAGCATCAAGCTCGTTGTATGAAAAAACGCCTGTGGCTAAAGCTGAACGAAAATCCTCCCATGTTCGCTGAATGGTTTCTTCACTTTTGGAAATGTCAGAGAATTCAAAAAGACTCATAGTTTTAAACCGTCTCCTTGTTCTGTGATCTTCGGCAGGATATCAAGGAAGTGCTGACCGATCTTTTCTGCGTCATAGCCGTTGGCCTCGCAGATGAACCGGACGGTATCCGGCAGCAGGATGTGGCCCTTCGCATTCTCCGCTTTGTATTTCTGCCACTCTTCGTATTCCTTGTTTGTGATTTGCTTCATGGCGATTACCTCAAAAAATGAACCTATAGCAAAGCTATTCTGATTCCTACAACTCCGTATTTCTGCTGATTATCTTTTGAATAGTACACGTTCATATCGTCGGGCGAGGCAGTTTCAATATCAGCTTCAGTGTAACCGCACTCCAGAAGCGAAAGCTCTTTATACAACAACTCAAAAGAATCAAAGACATATAGCGCACTTACTTTTGCGCCGATTTTTTCGCCGCTCTCAGTATTTGAAAATTCAATTATGTCTCCGATCTGGATTTTTCTTCTTTTCTCGTCGAACAGCCGAAGCTCTATTGTTTTTGTACCTTCTTTAATCATTTGAAAAGGAGACGGTGTCAGCTGCATTGAGTGTGTCATATTTTACTCCTTCATTCTCATTTTCTCGCCGTCTATTATACCGACGATGTATGAACATTTCTACCGATAAAAACAGCCGGGACGCCCCGACTTCCACAACTTACCCCTCAAACACCAACTTACCCCTCAAGCAGCAAATTCGGCGGAGGAATAATTAAATTGTATCAATCTCGGTGTTTTTATATCGAGTACGACAGAATGCTTATTTACACCCGTTATTTTTGCCATAAAATCTGTAATGTGGTCAGGTGTGAAGGCTTGGTTTTTATCCGACTTGCCAACATATTTGTTAAATGTGACAAAGAACAGATTCAGCAAATCCTGTCCGGAGGTGCTCTTGTCATTGATAAAAGGCAATATGTTATCTTCGATGAACTTTAATATTTCCCTGAAAGCAGCAATGTTAAGCTGTCTGACATACTGGTCTCCGAGGACATTTCTGTTAAGCAGAGCCAGCTTTTCTGCTTTGTTAATATCCGAGTTGAGTAGGTCTTCCAATACCTCTTTGATTCGGGTTCGAATCTGTGTAGCGGTCAGCGAGGGCGTGGAATAGTCGAGACCGTTTTTTAACGCAAGGAGGCACGTTCCAACAAACTGACTACGCAGTTTTTCAGGAATGCTATGGCGATGCAGCATTTCATTGAGTTTATAGGTGTTCTGCATCACCTTTTCCTTATCGTTGATCTTTGATGTATAAAAATCAACATATTCGTCCATTGTACGAAGCGCCGTTTCTTTCGGCATCAGATCACCGTCGGAAATAACGCCGCGCCAAACCTTGACATTATCATTTATTGTGTTAGCAAGTATGGCAATGATTTTATTCCCAGTCAGTGCCTTTTCATATTCGACATAAGCGGATAATTGTTCTTCATCTGCTGCTGTAAAATTCTGTTTTGTTTCTATGAGGACAGAAATGTTATCCTTAACAAAACGAATATCCAACTTTTCAAATCTGCGGCCCGCACTATTTTGAATGGGTGCAAAAGTCAGCGAGGCAGCAGAAAATGCCTTGGGATAACTGTATTCATCGTTTTCAATATTACTTGTTAGATATGCTCTGCCAACTGTCGAAATCATATCAGCTCTAATCATAATTCTGCACCCCTATTTTTACTCCATTTTCCACTTGACGCAGACCAGCAGTCCGAATATTCTACGAGCTGTACTGCCGCAGCAAACGGGCTATTCAAAAAAACATCTATCGTTCTCAGCACGACATTGAAATCATCGGTCTTTGTATCGATCTTCCGGCAGAACGCTTTCCATTTCTTCTGCATTGCATCGTCGCTGCCAAAGGCCATGACCTGCTCAAACTGCTCCACCGTGAACTTGTGTCCACGGTTTTCAAAGGTCTTTTTCAGCGCTTCCGTCAGCGTTGCACCGTTGAAATCGAACTTGTTTGCAAGATAATAGAGATCGTAATAATCCTTCATCCGGCTGGAGAATTCCATCAGGCTGAGAATTGCATCCAGCTTTTCGGCAACGGTCGTTTCCAGCGAATACGTATTGACCGTCGGAGCCTCAAAACCGTCAAGCTGCGTTGGTATCTTCCGCTTTTCCTGCCTCGGCACGATGATGTCCCCCACACCGAAATCAATGCCAAAGGGCGTTTTTGTGTTCTTTATCCTTGCTACGAGGGAAGCACCAATACCGGCGTACTTCTTTGCCACAGCAATGGGAGCCACATTTTTGATTTCAAATGTGATAAAATCGTTGCCTGTTTGGGTTGCAATGATCCCCTCCAATATCGCTTGAAGCTGTTCCGGTGTATTGGGCATCTTTCTGAGCAGAAAATCCACATCAGCCGTAACACGGCTATCGAAATCCGTGAGGGAATAGAGGAACAGTCCGCCTTTGAGAACCAGGTTTTCCGCATATTTTGACTTTTCCAGTCGGCGCAGGAACTCTTCCTGGCAGAAAAGCTGTAAGCAGAGCTGATAGCTTCTGCCGCTTTTTGCGGCTTTGTTTTTGAGCCGTGCAAGCACGGATGCAGCCACGTCAGCCATTCAGCAGCACCTCCATCACACTCATTATTTTCTTATAAACACCCATTTCCTTTGCGTATTTGGAAAGGTTGGCAAGGTTTTTCTTTTCATCCGCCACATAAGCATTGACGGCTTTGTTGAATATCTCGTTATCCAGCTTCGTGCGGTACTTGAAGCAGTCGCAGACGGTGCGTTCACGGTCATAGACTGGAAGTGTTACACCATTGAAGGTGCCAGTTGTTTCCCCCAGGTGATACATCGGATTCTGCACATAATACGCTTTCACCGGCACTTCCGTCTGAATCGCCTTCACCGTTCTGGAATAAGAGCGTGGAACGGCAATCGACCATTCTCTGGGCGCAAAGTCGCTATAGCCGTAGTAGAATAGAGCTGATTCAACGCAGATAACCCCGTACGTCATCAGTTTCGAAAGGATAAGCTCCTCTTTGGGCTCGTCCCCGACAGCCAGCTTGTAATACCCTTTCTTCACACGCTCGAGATACCCCTGCTTACAAAGCGCATATACATCTTGGCCTTTGAGTCCGGCAGAAATGAAATCCGATTTCTTTGCAATTTCTCCGATGGTATCAAAGACTTCGTTGACGATATCGTACTTGCTCAACCTGTCACCAACTTTCTGCACGCAATATTTGCATTATGCGTGTTTATATTATAATGCCCAGGCCCTCAAAAATCAATATGTTTTGCACGCTTTTTGAAAATGTTGCGTGTAAATTTTGAAAAGCGGTATTGCAATTCAAAGAGCACAGCGCTATAATATCTATATAGCTTGATCCCGCACCAACCTATCTTCGTGACAACACAATGACAACAGAAATTATGATACACCGTAATTCTTGGATAATCTAAGCAATCCTGATAATCGGAGCTAAACTACATATACAAAATCGTTTAGGTCACGGTTTCAGGGAGCGAGTGGGAATAACCCACTCCCATATAAAGAAGCAGGGCCAGGCTCACGCCTGGCCCTGATGTTTCGATAAATCTTCCCTTACTTCACGCAGATGGTCTCGATCTCCACCAGCGCGCCCCGGGGCAGAGCGCCCACTTCCACGGCGCTGCGGGCGGGATACTGGCCCTCGGTGAAGAACTCAGCGTACACCGCGTTCATGGCGGCAAAGTCGCTCATGTTCTGCAGGAACACGGTGGTCTTGACCACGTTGTCCATGGTCAGGCCGGCGGCCTCCAGAATGGCTTTCACATTGGTCAGCACCTGGCGGGTCTGTTCCTGGATGCCGCCGGGAACGAACTCACCGGTCTTGGGGTCAAAGGGCACCTGGCCGCTGGTGACCAGGAAGCTGCCGCAGTCGATGGCCTGGGAATAGGGGCCGATGGCGGCAGGAGCGTTGGTGGTGGCGATGATCTTTTTCATAACAGAGCTTCCTCCTTATATAATATCCTCCGAAGCAGCGGGCCTTCCGGTCCACATTTATTATATCACACTTTTCCCCATTTGGCAACACTTGACACCGCGGACCGTCTGCGGTACAATAGAGGCAGAAAGAGGCGCTGCGACAAGCGGTCAGCCCCTTTCAGATGAAGATTTTCTTAATATGCTCAGAAAACCGTCACTTGGCAGAGTGGCGGTTTTCGCGTTTCTTTACAATGATCGTGACCGTAAAGGCCCCAATATGTAACGTAATCCGCATGAGCCTCACCCCCTTTCGGGTGGTGTGGCCAACCGCCTGCCGTTCGTGCAGCGCCTATAGGCAGTCTATCATATTTTTCGCCGTTTGGCAACACCTGCCGTTTTCACCCGAAGCACAGGCGCACCGCCCAGGCGGCGGCCACGAAAGCGGCCAGGTCTGCCGTCAGGGCGGCAGGAATGGTGTACCGGGTGCGCCGGATCCCCGCCGCGCCGAAGTACACCGCCACGGTGTAGAAGGTGGTCTCCGAGCAGCCCAGCATCACCGCCGCCGTGCGGCCCACGGCGGAGTCCGGGCCGTACTGCTCCATGATCTGGCTGCCCACCGCCAGAGCCCCGGAGCCGCTGACCGGCCGCACCAGCAGCAACGCCGCCGTCTCCGGCGGGATCCCCAGAAGCCCCAGCACCGGAGCCAGCGCCGCCGCCAGGGCGTCCATGGCCCCGGAGGCCCGTAGCATATACACCGCCGTCAGCAGGCCCACCAGCGCCGGGAGAATTTTCGCCACCACCGTCAGGCCCTCCCCGGCCCCCTGGGTCAGGGCGGCGTATACATCCACCCGCCGGGTCAGGGCGTACAGAGCCACCCCCGCCAGCAGACAGGGGATCACAAATGCCGTGGGATCCATGTCAGTCCCTCCACACCCGCTGGAGCAGCCGGGCCGCCAACAGCCCCGCCGTCACGGAGATGGCCGACGACAGCCACACCGCCGGCAGGATATCGAAGGGCGTCTGGCAGCCGCAGGCCGCCCGCACCCCGGCCACCGTGGTGGGCAGCAGCTGCAGCGACGCCGTGTTCAGCACCACCAGGCGGCACAGCTCATCGTCGGCGGTGCCGTCGGTTCCCCGGGCCATGCGCCGGGCCGCCCGGATGCCCAGGGGCGTGGCCGCATTGCCCAGACCCAGCAGATTGGCGGACACGTTGGCCGACACCGCCGCCAGGGTCTCCGGGTCCCGGCTGGCCCGGGGCAGAAGCCACCGCAGAGCCGGCCGCAGCAGAGCCGCCAGCTTTCCGGAAAGGCCGCAGCGGGACATGATCTCCATGACCCCGCTCCACAGACACAGCACCCCGGCCATGGCGATGCACAGCTGCACCGCCGCACCGGCCCCCTCCAGCGCCGCCGCTCCCACGGCGTCCATGGTACCGTTCCACGCGGCAAAAATCAGCGACACCGCCGCCATCCCCGTCCAGATCCAGGCCATTGCCATAAACAACTCCCCCTTCCGGTCCATGTATATGGCCGGAAAGCGCATCTTTATGCGTGAAGAATTTGCAAAAATGTCACGAACTTTGTTGACTTGATACAGCTCTTGTCGTATAATGGAAAAGCGTGGTATTTTGCCCAAAACGGGCATACGAATTGGGGGATAACAGCATGAAGTCAACCGGTATTGTGAGAAAAGTGGATGAGCTGGGCCGGATCGTTCTGCCGGTGGAGCTGCGGCGCACCATGGATATTGCGGAAAAAGACCCGCTGGAGATTTATGTAGACGGCAACTCCATCGTCCTGCGGAAATATCGCCCCAGCTGCATCTTCTGCGACGGCACCAAGGATGTGCGGACCTTCCGGGGAAAGAACGTCTGTCCCCGCTGTCTGCGGGAGCTTCGGGAGCGGGCATAGCGAAAACGCCGCATTTCATGCATTTCATAAAAAAACCTGTAAAAAGACTCGAAGAGCCTTTTTACAGGTTTTTATTTCAGCCCATGCGCCGGGCGGCGATATAGTGGGCGGAGTAGTAGGGATTGCCGTTCAGGGCCGTCAGCAGGACGCCGCCGCTTCCATAGGTGGAGGCGTGGACAAACTGATCATTGCCCACATAGATGCCGCAGTGGGAGGCGGTGCTGGAGGAATAGTAGTCGTCGTGAAAGAAGATCAGGTCCCCGGGCTGCAGCTGGCTGCGGTCCACAGCGGCACCGTAGCGCATCTGGTCCGTGGCCCCGTGGGGCAGGCGGATGCCGAACTGACCATAGATATACATGGTAAAGCCCGAGCAGTCAAAGCCTGCGGGGCCCGCGCCGCCGTATACATAGGGGGCCTTGCCCACAAAGGACCGGGCCAGGGCGGCGATTTCCGCCCCGGTGCCGGAGGCGGGTACGGCAGGCGTGGTGGGGGCAGTGGGCGCAGGGGCGGGGGCGGCGGGCCGGGCAGCGGCCAGGGTCAGATAGTCCCCGGACATATAGCCGGTTTTGCCGCTGTACTGCACCCGGAACCAGCCGTTTTCAAAGCCGGACACGTCCACATATTCGCCCCGGGAGGCGGTAGCCAGCACCGCGCCGGAAGCCGTAGCTCCGCTGCGCAGATTCAGCCCGTCACCGGTGACCCGGGCCACACAGCGCAGATCCCCGGCGGACGTCCGGGACGTCACATAGTCCGCAGACATATAGCCGGTTTTGCCGTCATAATTCACCCTGTACCAGCCGTCCTGACGGCCCAGGATGGACACGGCGGTGCCCCGGTTCAGCTCCGCCAGAATGGCGCTGCCGGTGCTGGCGGCGGCCCGCAGGCGGACGCTGTCCGCCGTGACGCCCACGGCCAGAACGGACGTGGAGGAAGCGGGCTGGGCAGGCTGCGAGGGCTGAGCGGAAGCGGCGCTTTCGGTTTTCTCCTGGGCAGGGGCCTCCGGCGCAGGAGCTTCAGCGGAAACCTCCGCAGCCGCTTCCTCCTGGGCGGTTGTGTGGATGGCCTGGGCCGGGGGCGTGTAGTCCGCTTCCGTCTCCGGGCCGTCCACCACCGGGCGCAGGTCCCGGGCGGGCAGGGTGTCGATGTTATAGGTCATGGCGTCCATCCGGGGCTGCCCGCCGGGCAGCGCAGAGATGACGCACAGGGACAGGGTCAGGGCCGCCGCCAGCATAGCGGCAGCCACCTTGCGGCTGAGCTTCATGAGCAGGACTCCTTATCGGGTGTGGATAAATCAGCTTACTTGCCGGCCAGGGCGCGCTCCAGCCAGATGCAGCCCACGTCCATGGCGGCGTAGAGGCTGTCCTTCTCGGACTTCTTCACCACCCGGTCCCGGGACTTCAGGTCGGGGTCGGTCATCTGCAGCTGAACGGACACCCGGGTGGCCACGTCCATATCCTGCTCCTTCTTGGTGTCCAGGATCTGCAGCAGGACGATATACTTGTCGGCCATGCTGCCGTAATAGATCAGGTTGTCGATGCGGCGCAGGGGATGATTTTTATAGACAAGGCCGCTGCCTTTTTTTACCTCAGACATAATACTTCTCCTTCTCATAAATAGTTGTAACCAAATTGTAACACATGGTTTCCGGAATGTCAAATCAGGCCCGGCGCACCGCGCCGGGCCTGATTGAGATTGTCCAAAAAGCCTCGCAGAGTTTGCCGCCCGCAGGCGGCAAATCAAATGCGATCCGTTTTTTGCGGCGGCGTGTACGTCGCAAAAAACACTTCTCAGTCTGCAAGTGTGGAATTTGTTCGCCCATGGGCGAACAAATTATGCGCGCAGCAGACTGCAAACCTTTTGTCCAAAAAGGGCGTCGCCCTTTTTGGACAAGCAAATCACTGCTCCTTGGAGATGTCCATGCCGAAATACTTCACGGACAGCCGGGACAGGGTACCGTCGGCGTCCATCTGGGCCAGAGCGTCGTTGATGGCCGCCAGCAGGGTGGCGCCCCCTTGCGCACCGGGATGGCCACCCGCTCCGGCTCATCGGAGAAGGCCACCATCTGGATGTTGGCGTCGGGATGGGTGCGCTGATAGTCGGCGAACACCACCTCGGCGTTCAGGGTGGCGTCAATGCGGCCGGACAGCAGCAGCTCGATGGTCTGGTTCAGGTCGTCCACACCGGTGACGGTGGCGCCATAGCTCTCCGCCAGGGTGGCATAGTTGCTGGAGATGGTGTTGGCGGTGCGCTTGCCCTTCAGGTCCTCCATGGAGTGGATCTGGTCATAGTCCCCCCGCACCAGCACGGCGGTGCGGTTGAAGGCATAGGGAGTGGAGAAATCGTACTTCTTCTCCCGGTCCGGTGCGATGCCCACCCGGGACAGTCCATAGAACACGATGAACAGCTGCACCAGCAGCGGCGTCCCCCGGAAGATCCAGATATAGAACCGGGCCACCCGCCGCAGCACCGGCACGTTGGCAAACTGCACCAGGGCCATGGCCACCGCGATGATCAGCGCCAGGGTGAAGGAAATGGCCGTCAGGGGAATGGTCATGGTCAGCCCCGGAAGCAGGATTTTGGGAAAGGAGTCCAGGAACAGCTCCCACAATTTTCCAAAAACATTGGATTCCTCTTTTCGCACAGGATCAGCCGCCCCAGACACGACCGGCACGGCTGTTAATTTTTCCCATCGGCCCTATGATAACCGAAACCGCCCCGTTCGTCAAGAACCCCGCAGGAAACCGCGCCGCCCGGAGGGAACCAATTTTCCCCCCGGGCGGCACCCTATTTTTCGTGATTATGCCCCGAAATAGGACAGAATTTCCTGCATCCGGCTGCTCTGGGCCACATGGAAGGGACAGCGCCCGTCGCAGTGGCCGCATCCCACGCGGTTCCCGGCCTGCTTTTCCAGGGTCAGGTAGTGCTCCCGGGCCAGGCCGTCTCCCAGCCGGGACAGGTCGTAATACTTGTTGATCAGGGCCACGTCCAGCCCGGCGGGACAGGGGTGGCAGTGCTTGCAGTATACGCACTTGCCCATGGCGTCCGCCGGGGCGAAGCCGCTGATGGCGGAATAGTCCCGCTGCTCCGCCGGGGCCTCCAAAAAGCCCAGCACCTGCCGCAGCTGCTGCCGGTCGGCGATCCCCGGCAGCACCGTCATGACGCCGGGCTTATCCAGGGCATATTGCAGGCACTGATACGGGGTCAGCGCCGCCCCGAAGGGGGACTGCTGGGCATCCAGCAGCTGGCCGCCGCAGAAGGGCTTCATCACGGAGATGCCCACGCCCTCCCGCTGGCAGCGGGCGTAAAGCTCCTGCCGCTGACCGGTTTCCGCCGCCGATGACGGAGGAGCCCATGCCGATGACGCTGATCCTCTCCCCGCCGTGGGGCAGCGCGCGATATTCCGTGTGTATTCTCCTGACTTTGTTATATTGTTCAGTCCAGGGCGTCCCGGCTTTCGAACACGTCCCGGATGGAGCCATTGCGGTCGATCTCCGGCTCCGGGGCCGGGGCCTTGGCCATTTTCAGCTCCTGCCACTTGGCCTTGTCGATCAGCAGCTGCCGGGGCTTGGAGCCCTCGAAGGGGCCCACATAGCCCCGCTCCTCCATCTGGTCCACCAGGCGGGCCGCCCGGGCATAGCCCAGCTTCAGCCGCCGCTGCAGCATGGACACGGAGGCCTGCCCCGTTTCCAGCACCACGTCCACGGCGGCGCTGAGCAGCTCGTCGTCGGGACTCTCCCCGGCGGGCTCCGGCGCACCGGCGGACTTGCCGCCGCCCTTTTCCTTCTCCTTCACCGCCTGCTCGATCTTGTCCATGACGTCCTGGGAATACTCCGCCTCGCCGCTCTGCTTCACATAGTCCACCACCCGCTCGATCTCCTCCGGGGTGATGAAGCAGCCCTGGACCCGGGTGGGCTTTCCGGCCCCCAGGGGGGCATACAGCATGTCGCCCTTGCCCACCAGCTTCTCCGCGCCGGTGGTGTCCAGGATGATCCGGGACTCCAGAGACGAGGCCACGGCGAAGGCGATGCGGCTGGGGATATTGGCCTTCATCAGGCCGGTGATCACGTCGGAGGAGGGCCGCTGGGTGGCGATGACCAGGTGCATCCCGGCGGCGCGGCCCATCTGGGCCACCCGGCAGATGGATTCCTCCACCTCCTTGGCCGCCACCAGCATCAGGTCCGCCAGCTCGTCGATGACCACCACCACGGTGGGCATTTTCTTCAGCTCCTCATTGCGCTGAGCCAGGGCGTTGAACCCGGCCAGGTCCTTTACCCCGTTTTCCGAGAACAGCTTATAGCGCTTCATCATCTCATACACCGCCCACTGCAGGGCCCCGGCGGCCTTTTTGGGGTCCGTCACCACGGGGATCAGCAGGTGCGGGATGCCGTTGTAGGGGGCCAGCTCCACCATTTTGGGGTCCACCATGATGAACCGGACCTCCTCCGGGGTGGACTTGTACAGCAGACTCACGATCAGCGAGTTGGTGCACACGGACTTACCGGAGCCGGTGGTGCCGGCGATCAGCACATGGGGCAGTCTGGCGATGTCCCCCACGATGCAGTTGCCGCCGATGTCCTTGCCCACGGCAAAGGCCACCCGGGACCGGTGCTCGGCAAAGGCCCGGGAGTCGATGACGTCCCGGATGCGCACCGCCGTCACCACCCGGTTGGGCACCTCGATGCCTACCACGGAGCTTTTGTTGGGGATGGGCGCAATGCGCACGCCGCCGCTGCCCAGGGCCAGGGCGATGTCGTCGGCCAGGTTGGTGAGCTTGGACAGCTTCACCCCCTGGTCCAGGGTAAATTCGTACCGGGTGACGCTGGGCCCATGGACCACGTCCCCGGGCTTGGCGTCCACGCCGAAGCTGGTGATGGTCTGGGCCAGGCGGCGGGAGTTGTTCCGCAGCTCCGCCCCCACCTCGGTATAGTTGTCGTCGCTGTTCTGGTCCAGCAGGGTCACCGGGGGATACTGATACGCCTCTTCCGGCTCCGCCAGCTCCTCCTCGATGGCCTGGCTCACCTCCTGGGCGTGCTGCTCCACCTCCCGGGCGGCGGATTCCTGGCCCCGGCGGAACTTTTTCTCCGGCTGGGGGGCAGGCTCCGGCTCCGACTGGGCCGCAGGCGGCACCTCCGGCGCAGGCTCCGGCTCCTGGGGCCGCAGCACCTGGTCCGGAGTCATCACATCCTCCCCCCTGCGGGAAAAGAAAGCCTTCCCCTTCTTCCGGGGCAGAGGCTCATCGGGAGCCTCCTGGGGCTTAGACTCCGGCTTCGGCTCGGGTTTGGGCCGCACCGGCTCCTCGTCCAGGGGCATGTCCACCTGCACACGCTGCCGCCGGGGCTTTTCCGGCCGGGCCGGACGCTCCGGCTCCGGCTCATAGGAAGCACACTCCCTGGCCCGCTGCACCAGCTCCCGGGGGGATACCCGCAGCGCCGCGAATACCGCCGCCGCCAGCAGCAGAAGTAGCAGGACCACGGACACCACCGTGCCCACCAGCCGCTTCATGCCCATGGCCAGTCCACCGGCCAGTGCGCCGCCGCTTTGTAGCAGCAGGCCGCTGGCCCACAGGCTCTTCATGGCCGCGCTGAAGCCGGTGACGGCCTCTCCCTTATACAAAAGCAGGTGCAGGATGGCTCCCAGCAGCACCGGCATCACCAGGGCGCAGGCCGTCCGCAGCGCCACCGGACGCCCCCGGTGGGCCATCAGGATCACCCCCGCCAGGGCCAGCGCCGGGGCCGTCAGCCAATAGCCGTACCCCATCAGGCCCCTCAGCAGCTTCCCCAGCAGATTCTGCACGATGGCGTCCGCCTGGAAATAGCTGACCACCACGCACAGGGCCAGCAGCAGGCACACGCAGCCGCCCACCTCCCGCCGGATAGGCGGGCGGGGGTTTTTCTGCGGGCTGCGGCTGCTCTGGCGGCTCTGACCGCCGCCCTGCCAGGCCTTTCCAGTTGTTTTTTTCTTCTGTCCAGACGCCATAACGAATCCTTTCTCTTACTTGATCAGCTGCAGCACGATGGTCAGCAGACCCACGGCCCAGCAGTAATAGGCAAACGCGCCGAATTTTCCCTTGTTGGCAATGCGCCGCAGCAGGCCGATGCACAGATACCCGGACACCGCCGCCGTGGCCACGCCGATCAGATACACCGGCACCTGGCTCCAGTCGACTCCTGCCTCCACGGCGTCCTTCAGGCTCAGGATGTTGGCCCCCAGCACCGCCGGAATGGACAGCAGGAAGGAAAACCGCACCGCGAACTTCCGATCGAAGCCCACGAAGCACCCGGAGGTGATGGTCATGCCGGACCGGGAGATGCCCGGCACCGTGGCGACGGCCTGGCTCACGCCCACCGCCACCGCATCCAGCAGCGATGCCGTCCGCTCGTTCTTCCTCCCCTTCTTCACCCGGTCGCTGGCGAATAACAGGAAGCCCGTGACGATCAATGCCCCGCCGATGAACAGCATGTTATTGCTCAGGCCCAGGACCTTGTCCTTGATGGGCAGCACCGCAAACAGCGGCAGGGTGCCCAGGATGATCAGCAGGATCAGCCGCCGGGCCGGCGGCAGGGGCTTGGGGGTGGACCGGTGGGCCAGGTCCCCGATGCCCCGGAAGAACTCGGCGATCATGTCCTTGATGTCCTTCCAGTAGGCCACGAACACCGCCCCTAAGGTGCCCAGGTGCAGTAGCACGTCAAAAAATTCCGGCACCTCCGCGTCGATGTGCAGCAGGTTCTGCGCGATGGACAGATGTCCGGAGCTGGAAATGGGCAAAAACTCCGCCACGCCCTGCACCAGGCCCAGCAGGAAGGAAGAAAAAGCATTCATATTTACATTCTCCTGTCTTTCAGATTACATTTTGTTTATTTCTGTCGGATTATTCCCGATCTGTATTCGTTCCAAAAATACGGATACATTTGTACTATAGCACACTCCGAAGGAAATTACCAGCCCCATTTAAGCCCCGGCGAAAATAAGCCCTTTCTCCCAGGAAACGCCCCTTTTTCGACGCCCCGTATTGACATCCGCCGGTGGATTTGCTATACTGAATAAAAATTAATTAGGTGTGCTGAATTTTTTTGTCCACCGTTATCCTGAATTGAAAATATCGACAGGGAGGACGCCATGATCTTCTATACCGCCGACCTGCATTTTCACTATGAACCCTTTCTGCCCTCCCGGCCCTTCGACACCGTGGAGGACATGGACCGCCAGCTCATCGCCCGGTGGAACGCCGCCGTGTCGGAGGATGACACCGTGTATGTGGTGGGGGACGTGGGCTATAACCGGGGCCTGGTGCCGGGGGACGCGCTGGCGCGGCTCCGGGGCCATAAGCACCTGATCCGGGGCAACCACGACACCGGCTTTGAAAACGCCGGGGAGCTGTACCGCTATTTCGAGACCGTCACCGACTTCAACGAGATCGACGACGGCGACACGCATATTATCCTCTGCCACTATCCCATTCTGTACCGCAAGCGGGGCTATATGGTCCACGGCCACCTGCACCAGACCCGTGGCCCGGAATACGACATCCTGCGCCAGATGCCCCGGGTGCTCAACGCCGGGGTGGACGTGAATTTCTACCGCCCCGTGACCCTGTCCCAGCTCATTGAGAACAACCGCGCCTTTTACAGCGGGGAGCACGATGCCCTGATCCCCCCGCCCCCGCCGCCCCAGCGGCGGGTCGGTGACGGCTGGCTGCCGGGCCGGCCGGATTTCCGCCCCCTTCCGTCCCGGCCCGATTCTGATAAGGAGTGACCTATGAAACATCGTATTCTCGCCCTATTCCTGGCCCTGTGCCTGTGTCTGCCCCTGGCGGCCTGCGGCAAAAAGCAGGGCTACGACCCCCTGGAGGGGGTGCAGACCCGTGTCGTCACCGACTCCGCCGGCCGCCAGGTGGAGATCCCCGCCGATATCCGGCGGGTGGCTCCCAGCGGCTCCACGGCCCAGATGATCCTGATGCCCATTGCCTATGACCTGCTGGCGGGGCTGGCCAGCAGCCCCAGCACGGCCCAGATGCCGTATTTTCCGGAGGAGGTCCGCTATCTGCCCACCTTCGGCCAGTTTTACGGCAGCAAGGCCAACCTGAATATGGAGTCCCTCATCGACGCCCGGCCCCAGATCATCATCGACCTGGGCGACGCCAAGGACACCATCGCCGACGATATGGACCGCATCCAGAAGCAGACCGGCATCCCCACGGTGTTCATCGAGGCGGACCTGGACGATATGGCCGCCGCCTATCGGATGCTGGGGGATATCCTGAACCGGGCCGACATGGCGGAGCCTCTGGCCCAATTCATTGAGAAAAGCGTGGCCATGGCCCAGGAAAATTCTGCAAAAATTCCGGAGAGCCAGCGGCTTTCCGTGCTGTTCGGCACCGGCTCCACGGGCCTTGCCTGCAACGCCGCCGGGTCCGTCCAGGCGGACGTCATCGACCTGGTGGGGGCCGTCAACGCCATCATCCCGGAGGAGGTCAGCAACCGGGGCGGCGGCACCACCGTCAGCCTGGAGGAGGTATACGCCGTCCAGCCGGACGTGATCCTCCTGTCCACCGGCGGCCCCTACGACACCCTGACCCAGGGGGAGTGGGCGGGCCTCACCGCCGTTCAGAACGGGCGGTATTACGAGATTCCCGGCCTGCCCTATGACTGGATGAGCTCTCCCCCCTCCGTGAACCGGGTGCTGGGCATCTGGTGGCTGGGGAACCTGCTGTATCCGGAGCTGTACGACTATGACATGGTGCAGGTGGCCCAGGAGTATTACCGGCTGTTCTGGCACTATGACCTGACGGCGGAGGAGGCCGAGCATATGCTCAGCCGCTCCACCCTGAAATGAGGACGCTATGAGGAAAATCTGCCGCGCCCTGGTTCTGTGCGCCCTGTTGCTGGCGGCCGCCGGTGCCGCCGCCCAGACCGTGTACTACAGAAAAGAGAGGAACCCATAAATGAGCACCGTATTTCACAATATCCTCCGGGCGGCGGATAAGCGCTATGCCCGGCGGTTCGCGGTGCTGGGGGCTGTTTTCCTGGCGGTGCTGCTGGGGTCGCTGCTATTAGGACGGTATGCCCTGTCCCCGGGGCAACTGCTGCATATGCTGTGGACAAAGGTCACCGGCGGCGCGGCGGACTGGCCCCTCAGCGACGATAAAGTGGTGTTCGCCGTGCGGCTGCCCCGGGTGGCGGCGGCGGCCCTGGTGGGAGCGGCGCTGGCGGTGTCCGGCGCGGCGTATCAGGGGATGTTCCGCAACCCCATGGTGTCGCCGGACATTCTGGGGGCCTCCGCCGGCGCAGGCTTCGGCGCGGCGGTGGCCATCCTGCTGGGGGCGGGCTATTTCGGCATTTCCGCCGCCGCCTTCTGCTGCGGTCTGCTGGCCGTGGCGGCGGCGTGGCTGGTGAGCCGCCTGTCCAGAACAAACCAGACGGTGGCCCTGATTTTAGCGGGCATGATGATCTCGTCCCTGTTTTCGGCGGGGACATCCTTTGTAAAGCTGGTGGCGGATACCCAGCAGCAGTTGCCCGCCATCACCTATTGGCTGATGGGGTCCCTGTCCTCCGTCAAGGACACGGATGTGCTGTTTCTGTCCATTCCGGTGACCCTGGGGATGGTGCCGCTGCTGGCTCTCCGGTGGCGGATGAACCTGCTGACCCTGGGGGAAGAGGAGGCCCAGTCCATGGGCGTGAACACCCGGCGGCTGCGGGGCACGGTGATCGTGTGCGCCACGCTGCTGACCTCCGCCAGTGTGGCGGTGTCCGGCATGATCGGCTGGGTGGGCCTGGTGATCCCCCATTTCTGCCGGATGCTGTTCGGCTATGACTACCGGCGGCTGATCCCCGCCGGGGCCCTGTTCGGGGCGTCGTTCCTGCTGATCGTGGACGACATTGCAAGACTTGTGACCACCGGCGAGCTGCCTCTGGGCATTCTGACGGCCTTTGTGGGAGCGCCGCTGTTTGTGTATCTGATCGTGACGGGAGGTGGCCGCCGTGTCCATTGACGTGAGGAACCTGTCCTTTGCCTACGGAAAGCGGCAGGTGCTGCGGCAGGTGAGCTTCCGGACCAGCCCCGGGCAGCTGGTGGCGGTGCTGGGCCCCAACGGGGCGGGAAAGAGCACCCTGTTCCGGTGCATCCTGGGCTTTCTGCCCCGGTACCGGGGGGAGATCGCCCTGTGCGGACATGATCTGCGCTCCCTGGACCGCCGCCGCCTGGCCCGGCTGGCGGCGTATATCCCCCAGTCCAGCGCCCCGGTGTATAACTACACCGTCCGGGACACGGTGCTGATGGGGGCGGACCCCTTCCACGGGCCGGGGCCGTCCCAGCAGGAGACGGCGGACCGGGTGCTGGAGACCCTGGGCATCCGGGACCTGGCGGACCGGGGCATCAACGAAATCTCCGGCGGCGAGCGGCAGCTGGCCCTGATCGCCCGGGCCATGGCCCAGCAGGCGAAAATCCTGCTGATGGACGAGCCCACCGCCAGCCTGGATTACGGCAACCAGTTCCGCCTGCTGCGGCAGGTGCGTCAGCTGGCCGACAGCGGGTACACGGTGCTGCTGTCCACCCACAACCCCGAGCACGCCTTCCGGTTTGCCACGGATGTTCTGGTGCTGCGGGAGGGCGGCGTGCGGGCCTTCGGCCCGGCGGCGGAGACCCTGACGGAGGAGCTGCTGCGGGAGATTTACCGCATTCCCCTGACGGTGGCGGACATCCCCGTCCCCGGCGGCAGCGTGAAGGGCTGCGTATACGATGCGTGACCGGGCGCACCCAATGGCGGGGCTATGCCCCGCTCAGCTTGTCAAAAAAGGGCAACGCCCTTTTTTGACAAAAGGCTTGCAGTCTGCCACGCGCATAATTTGTTCGCTTTCAGCGAACAAATTCCACACTTGCAGACTGAGAAGTGTTTTTGCGACGTACACGCCCAACGGAAGTCCCCTTGGGGGGCGCCGCCGCAAAAAACGGATTGCGCTTTATTTGCCGCCTGCGGGCGGCAAACTCTGCGAGGCTTTTTTGACAGTCTCGGCGGGGCTATGCCCCGCTTTTGCGGGGATGCGTTATCCTCAATCAAGGTGCACGAAGGGCGTAAATCCGGGTTTATCAACGTATAAAATCCGGATGAAGGCTTTTATAAATCACAAGAAGAAAGGAAGATTCCCCATGAAGCAGCTCTCCAAGCGCGTTTCGGCGGCCTTGCCGGCGGTTCTGATGGGGCTGAGTCTGCTGCCGCAGACGGTACTGGCCCTGGACCCCGACCAGCGGCAGGCGGAACGCCGGGAGGGCTATGACGTGGCCACCGTCCACTATACGGACGCAAAGGGCGATGAACAGGCCATCCCCTTCACGGAGACCGGCTCCGGCTATGTGTACACCCTGCCCCAAGGCGTCACCGAGGACAAGGCCACCGTGGAGTATTTCTCCACCACCCGTTGGGACGGGGCGGTGGACATCTCCTGGTACAACGACACGGACCGGGAGTTCACCCTGACCAATCCCGCCCAGCTGGCGGGCCTTGCCAAGCTGGTGAAGGAAAATGTCACCTTCGAGGGCAAGACCATCAGGCTGGGCGCGGACATCTATCTGCTGCGGTATGAGGAGACCGGCAAGCCCTGGTGGGACGGCATCGGCATCACCACCAGCTCCACCGCCGTGTTCAAGGGTACCTTTGACGGCTGCGGCCACACCATCGACCAGATGCTGGCCAGTTCCAGCGGCTCCGGCGCAGGCCTGTTCCTGAACACCGACGGGGCCGCCATCCAGAACCTGACGGTGATCGGCTCGGCGGAGGCCAGCTGCTGCGCTGCGCCAACTATGGCCGGGTCAATGCCAAATTCTCCTGGTACACCGGCGGCATTGTGGGCGTGCTGAACAACAGCAAGTCCTCCGTGGTGGACTGCTATAACGTGGCCACCGTCTCCGGCGGTCACAGCACCTATGCCAACGGCGGTGTCGGCGGCATTGCGGGCCAGTTCGGCGATGGCAGCATCGTCAACAGCTATAACTATGGCAATGTGACCCTGGGCGAAAACCTGGTGTGCGACAACCTGGGCGGCGTCATCGTGTCCGGATGCACGGAGATCCCCGCCGCCGGCCACACCCCGGAGCTGCGGGACGCCAAGGACGCCGGCCGCACCCAGGACGGCTATACCGGCGACACCTATTGCTCCGTGTGCGGCCAGCTGCTGACCCGGGGTCAGGTGATCCCCGCCAAGGGCCACGACTATCAGGACGGCAAGTGCACCGTCTGCGGCGCGGAGGACCCGGACTATCAGCCCGAACAGCCCACTCAGCCCGAAAATCCCGGCGTCAAGACCGGCGATGAGAGCTATGTGGTCCTGTGGAGCGCAGCTTTGCTGCTGGGCGGCGCAGCGTTGGTGCTGCTGCCCCGGAAAAAGTGGAGCTGATACAGGGCGGAATAAACGCAGATAAATCCAAAAAGGAAGGCGTGCGCCGCGGCGCACGCCTTCCTTTTTGGATAAAACTTTTAGGATAAAACAGAGGCGGTGCACAGGCCCCGCCTCTTATACACTGCTTTTCATCCGGCGATGGCGCCGAAGGCGGAGACTCCCAGCAGGCTCAGCGCGCCCATGATGCACCCGGCCAGCAGCACGCCGCCCATACAGGCCAGCACACTCTTGCGGAAATCCATATCCAGGAGACTGGCGGCCAGGGTGCCGGTCCAGGCCCCGGTGCCGGGCAGGGGAATGCCCACAAACAGCAATAGCGCCCAGAACAGGCCCCGTCCCGCCTTGGCCTGGAGCTTTTCACCGCCCTTTTTGCCCTTTTCCAGGCAGAAGGTGAAGAATTTCCCAATGACGGGCTTGTCCTGCCCCCACTCCAGAATGCGCCGGGCAAAAAAATAGATCAGCGGCACCGGCAGCATATTGCCCACGATGGCGATGATATACGTCAGCCACAGGGGCAGGCCGAAGCCCACGCCGTAGGGGATGGCGCCCCGCAGCTCGATGATGGGCACCATGGACACCAGAAACACGATGAGACAATGCTTGAACATAATGGCTCCTTTTTACAGCGTTAAGCGTATCTAATCAATGGTATAATAAAACAGTATACCCCGCCCCGGCGGGATACGCAAGAATTGTTATTTTTTTACCGAGGGATTTTGTGGAATACACAAAGAATCCGGCGTTTTTTCTCCGCAATTCTCCATTCCTTTGCGGGGTTTTCCATCGACACGGCTCCCCGGGATTTGTTATACTATAGGATAGATATACACTGGGAGGGGAATGCGTATGGGTGCATCCGAGATCATCGGCCTGTTAGGCGGCATCGCGCTGTTTCTGTTCGGCATGGCCATTATGGGCGACGGCCTGAAAAAAGTCGCCGGAAGCAAGCTGGAGCTGGTGCTGTATAAGCTGACCAGCACGCCGCTGAAGGGGGTCCTGCTGGGCACCGGCGTCACCGCCGTGATCCAGTCCTCCTCCGCCACCTCCGTGATGGTGGTGGGCTTCGTCAACTCCGGCATGATGAAGGTAAACCAGGCCATCGGCATCGTCATGGGCGCTATCCTGGGCACCAGCGTCACCGGGTGGATCCTCTGTCTCAGCAGTCTCAGCGGCGGAAGCGGCTGGGTGACCCTGCTGAGCACCGCCACCCTTACGGGCCTGGTGGCGGTGGTGGGCATCGTCCTGCGCATGGCCGCCAAGCGGCCCTCTACCCACCACATCGGGGACATCCTGCTGGGCTTTGCGGTGCTGATGTACGGCATGAGCACCATGAGCGATGCCGTCTCCCCCCTGCGGGACAGTCAGGTGTTCATCGACGCCCTGACCTCCTTCTCCAACCCCCTGCTGGGCATTCTGGTGGGTCTGCTGTTCACCAGCGTTATCCAGAGCGCCAGCGCCGCTGTGGGTATTCTCCAGGCTCTGGCCGTCACCGGGGCCATCACCTTTGAGATCGCCCTGCCCATCATCATGGGCATCGCCATCGGCGCGGCGGTGCCGGTGCTGCTGTCGGCCCTGGGGGCCAACGTCAGCGGCAAGCGCACGGCCTTTGTGTATCTGCTGATCGATGTGCTGGGCGTGGTGATCTGGGCCACGGTGTTCTATATCGCCAACGCCATCGCCCACTTTGATTTCATGACCATGACCATGACCACCGTGTCCATCGCCCTGATGAACACCCTGTTCCGTCTGGCCACCGTTATCGTTCTGACCCCCCTGATCGGGCTGCTGGAAAAGTGCGTGTGCCTGCTGATCCCCGAGAATCCCGAGAGCATCCGGGAGGAGCAGGAGATGGACCGGCTGGAGGAGCGCTTCCTGCTGCACCCGGCCCTGGCCCTGGAGCAGAGCCGCCAGGTCACCGACGCCATGGCCCGGCGGGCCATGGACAACCTGCTGCGGGCCATGGAACTGGTGCACAAATTCAGCGACAAGGGCTGCCGGGCGGTGGAGGATGCCGAAAACGCCATCGACCGCTACGAGGACCGGCTGGGCACCTATCTGATGAAGATCACCGGCAAGGAGCTGTCCCAGCGGCAAAGCGAGGAGGTGTCCAAGTATCTGCACACCATCTCCGACTTTGAGCGCATTTCCGACCACGCCCTGAACATCTGCGACGCCGCCCGGGAGATCAACGCCAAAAGCGTGGTGTTCTCCCCGGAGGCCGAGCGGGAGCTTCGGACCCTGGAGCATGCCATCACCGAGATCCTGCACCTGGCCATCGGGGCCTTCGTCTCCGGCGACCTGGAGGCCGCCTCCCGGGTGGAGCCGCTGGAGGAGATCGTGGACGGCCTGTGCGACGAGATGAAGCTGCACCATGTGGACCGCCTGCAAAAGGGCGTGTGCACCCTGAACCAGGGCTTCATTTTCAACGACCTGCTGACCAACTATGAGCGGGTGGCGGACCACTGCTCCAACATCGCCGTGGCCATGATCGAGCTGGAATCCGACTCCTTCGACACCCATGAGTACCTCAACAGCGTCAAGGCCATGAAGTCCGCCTCCTTCGCCCGGTACTCCGCCGAATATCAGAAGAAATACACCCTGTAACCGGGGCTTGTCCTGTTTTTCCCGCCGCGTCTGCGGCGGGAAAAATTTTTTCAAAAAATTTTCGCAAAAAAAGAGGATTCCGGGAATTTTAGGGGTATCTATAGATATCACGGGAATTCCGGCCGGACAGGAGGTGCAGCCATGCCGTTTCCCCAGAGCTTTCTGGACGAGCTGATCGCCCGGAACGATATCGTGGACGTGGTGGGCTCCTATGTGTCCCTGACGCCCAAGGGAGGCAGCTTCTGGGGCTGCTGCCCCTTCCACAACGAAAAGACCCCCTCCTTCCATGTGCTGCCGGACAAGCAGTTTTATCACTGCTTCGGCTGCAAAAAGGGCGGCGGCGTCATCAACTTCGTCATGGACATTGAGAATCTGTCCTATCCCGACGCGGTGCGGTTTCTGGCCAAGCGGGCCAACATCCCGGTGCCGGAGGAGGCCAGCGACGGCACGGAAAAGCTCCGCAGCCGGATGCTGGAGCTGAACCGGGACGCCGCCCGGTGGTACTATCAGACCCTCCAGGCCCCGGAGGGTCAGGCCGTCCGGGACTATCTGGACCGGCGGCAGATCCACCGGAGGATCGCCGTGCGCTTCGGCATGGGGGCCGCGCCGGACAGCTGGGACGCCCTGCTGACCGCCATGACCGCCAGGGGCTATTCCAAGGACGAGCTGATCCGGGCGGGCCTGGCCGTCAGCGGGAAGAACGGGCACATATACGACAAGTTCCGCAACCGGCTGATCCTGCCGGTGATCGACGTGCGGGGCGACGTGGTGGGCTTCGGCAGCCGAGTGCTGGACAAGTCCGAGCCCAAGTATATGAATACCCCCGAAACCCTTACATACAGCAAGCGCCGGGTGCTGTACGGTCTGAACCTGGCCAAAAAGACCAAGCGGCCCAATATCATCCTGTGCGAGGGCAACCTGGACGTGGTGACCCTGCACCAGGCGGGGTTCGACAACGCCGTGGCGTCTATGGGCACGGCGCTGACGGTGGAGCAGACCCGGCTACTGTCCCGGTATACCAAGGAGCTGGTGCTGTGCTACGACAACGATAAGGCGGGGGCACTGGCCACTCAGCGGGCCCTGGAGCTGCTGAACCGGTCGGAGTTCACCGTTCGGGTGCTGCGGCTGCCCAACCGGCTGGTGGACGGGGAATATGTGAAGCAGGACGCCGACGATTTCATCAAATTCCAGGGGCCGGAGGCCTTTGAGCGGCTGCTGTCGGGCAGTGCCAACGGCATCGAGTTCCGGCTGCACGAGATCGCCGGGAAGTATGACCTGCGGGACGATCAGGCCCGGGTAGCCTATGCCCAGGAGGTCAGCGGGGTGCTGTGCACCCTGGAAAACGCCGTGGAGCGGGAGATCTACACCACCCGGGCCGCGGAGGCGGCGGGGCTGACGCCGGAGGCCCTGAAAATGGAGGTGCAGCGGGCCTTCCGCCGCATGGCCGCCAAGGAGAAAAAGACCCGGGAGCGCCGGGAGCTGAACCCGGCGGTGTCCCTGCAGCCCCAGGAGCGGGGCCTGCGGTACGGCAACCTCCGCAGTGCCCTGGCGGAGGAGGGGGTCATCCGGCTGCTATTGCTGGATGACAGCTTGTTCGGCGACACGCCGCCGGTTCCGGCGGCGTCGTTCTCCTCGCCGCTGCTGGGCCGGGTATACGCCAGCCTGTGGGAGAGCCACATGGCCGGGCGGCCTTTGAGCATCTCCTCCCTCAGCGGGGAGCTGACCGGCGAGGAGATGAGCCACCTGACCGGGGTGGTGCAGAAGCCGGAATCCCCTGCCGGAGGGGAGCGGGCCCTGGCGGATTACTGCCGGGTCATCCGGGAAGAAGCGCAGAAACGCACCGCCGGGGCGGAAACGGACCCCCTGGCGGCTGCGGCGGAGAAATATAAAAACAAAAAGGGCTATGGAGGAAAGCACAATGACGGATAAAGTTTATACCCAGCAGGAGCTGAAGGAAATGGCGGACCATCTGCTGGCCGCCGACGACAAGAAGAAGGCCGGAAAGGCCGCCGCCCAGAAGGCCGAGGAAGCAAAGCCCGCGGCGGACAAGGCCCTGGAGGAGAAGCTGGCCAAGTGCCCGGCGGCGGCGCTGCTGGCGGGGAACGAGAAGCTCCGGGAGCTGTTTATCAAGGGCAAGAGGAAGGGCCGCCTGGAGCCGGCGGAGCTGTCCGAGGTGGTGGACCCCCTGGACCTGGACGGCGACCAGATGGACCGCATCTATGACTCCCTGGCGGACCTGGGCATCGACATCGTCACCGAGGATTTCACCAACGACATCCCCGAGGACATGGAGCCCGCCATGGAGGAGATCGCCGAGATCGAGGAGGAGGAGCTGGTCGACCCCAACACTCTGGTGGATAGTTTCAACATCGACGACCCGGTGCGCATGTATCTGAAGGAGATCGGCAAGGTACCCCTGCTGACCGGCGACCAGGAGGTCCGGCTGGCCACCGCCATGTCCGCCGGGAACGCCGCCAAGGAGCGGCTGGCCCAGGTGGAAGCCGGGGAGCTGACCCTGACCGATGAGAAGCTGGCCCAGGCCAAGGCGGAGCTGAAGGCCGGGGAAAAAGCCAAAAAACAGCTGGCCGAGGCCAACCTGCGTCTGGTGGTGTCCATCGCCAAGCGCTATGTGGGCCGGGGCATGCTGTTCCTGGACCTGATCCAGGAGGGCAACCTGGGTCTGATCAAGGCCGTGGAGAAGTTTGACCACACCAAGGGCTATAAGTTCTCCACCTATGCCACCTGGTGGATCCGCCAGGCCATCACCCGGGCCATCGCGGACCAGGCCCGCACCATCCGCATCCCCGTCCACATGGTGGAGACCATCAACAAGGTCATCCGGGTGTCCCGGCAGCTGCTGCAGGAGCTGGGCCACGACCCCTCCCCCGAGGAGATCGCCGAGGAGATGAACATGCCCGTGGACAAGGTCCGGGAGATTCTGAAGATCGCCCAGGAGCCGGTGTCTCTGGAGACCCCCATCGGCGAGGAAGAGGACTCCCATCTGGGGGACTTCATCCCCGACGAGGGCGCGTCCGAGCCCAGCGAGGCCGCCAGCTATACCCTGCTGAAGGAGCAGCTGGTGTCCGTGCTCAGCACCCTGACCCCCCGGGAGGAGAAGGTGCTGAAGCTGCGCTTCGGCCTGGAGGACGGCCGCACCCGCACCCTGGAGGAGGTGGGCAAGGAGTTCAACGTCACCCGCGAGCGCATCCGCCAGATCGAGGCCAAGGCCCTGCGGAAGCTCCGCCATCCCTCCCGCAGCAAGAAGCTCAAGGACTTCCTGAACTGAGGTGACGGGTCATGACGCTGGATTTTGACCGCATGCCCTCCCTGGTGCAGCCCCGGTTCAAGGGCGGCCAGGGGGAGGCCGAGACCCGGATCTTTCAGGACGACATGGGGAAGATCCTGCGGCTGACGCTTCAGCCCGGCTCCTCCATCGGCCTTCATACCCATGAGGACAGCTGCGAGATCATGTACTTCCTGTCCGGCACCGGGGTGTGCCTGGACGACGGCGCGGAGGTGGCGGTTTATCCCGGCCTGTGCCACTACTGTCCCCGGGGCCGCAGCCACAGCGTCGTCAACACCGGCACAGAGCCTCTGGTGATCCTGGGCATCGTGCCCAATGCAAAATAAAGCAAAGAGAAAGAGCATATCCACATGAACCTGCAAGAATTTTTCACGGAAAATCCCCGGGTGGCCATCGCCTTTTCCGGCGGGGTGGACTCGTCCTACCTGCTGTATGCCGCCCTGCACCATGGGGCCCGGGCAAGGGCCTATTATGTAAATTCCGCCTTCCAGCCGGCCTTTGAGCTGGAGGACGCCCGGCGTCTGGCCGGGGAGCTGAACGCCGACATGAAGGTCCTGCCGGTGGACGTGCTGGCCTCGGAGACCGTAACAGCCAACCCGCCGGACCGGTGCTATCACTGCAAGCAGGTGATCTTCCGCACCATCCTGGCCGCGGCGGAGGCGGACGGCTTCACCGTGCTGCTGGACGGCACCAACGCCTCCGACGATGCCGGAGACCGGCCCGGTATGCGGGCATTACGGGAGCTGGCGGTGCGCTCTCCCCTGCGGGAGTGCGGCCTGACCAAAAGCGACGTGCGGCGGCTGTCCCGGGAGGCGGGGCTTTTCACCTGGGACAAGCCCGCCTATGCGTGCCTGGCCACCCGGGTCCCCGCCGGGCAGCCCATCACCGCCCGGGACCTGGCCGTTACCGAGGCGGCGGAGAGCTATCTGTTCTCCCTGGGTTTCACGGACTTCCGGGTGCGCCTGGCGGGCCGCAGCGCCAAAATTCAGCTGCCCGCCGCCCAGATGCCGAGACTGCTGGAGCGCCGGCAGGAGATTTTGCGGCGCCTGGGGCCGGATTATGACGGCGTATGGCTGGATTTGGAGGGACGAGGATGAACAGCGATACCAGAAAGCTGCTGGAGGCCGTGCAGCAGGGCGCCATGTCCGTGGATGAGGCGCTGCTGGCCCTGAAAAAGGAGCCCTTTGCCGACATCGGCTATGCAAAAGTGGACATGCACCGGGGCATCCGCCAAGGGGCGGCGGAGGTGATCTACGGCGCGGGAAAAACCGCCGCCCAGATGATCGGCATCGTGGGCGTGATGCGCCAACACGGCCAGAAAACCATTCTCATCACCCGCCTGTCGCCGGAGTCGGCGGCGGAGATCGCCGCCGTGTATCCTCTGGATTACCGGGCCGAGGCCCGGTGCGGCATCATCGGCGACCTGCCGGAGCCTGACGGCATCGGCCGCATCGTGGTGGCCACCGGCGGCACCAGCGACATCCCCGTGGCCGAGGAGGCCGCCCTGACGGCGGAGGTCCACGGCAACCGGGTGCTGCGGCTGTATGACGTGGGGGTGGCGGGCCTGCACCGGACCCTGCACCATATGGACGATATCATGAGCGCCTCGGTGATCATCGCCATTGCCGGCATGGAGGGGGCCCTGGCCAGCGTCATCGGCGGTCTGGCGGACTGCCCGGTGATCGCCGTGCCCACCAGCGTGGGCTACGGCGCGTCCTTCGGCGGCGTGTCGGCTCTGCTGTCCATGCTGAACTCCTGCGCCAGCGGCGTGTCGGTGGTGAACATCGACAACGGCTTCGGCGCGGGGTATCTGGCCAGTATGATCAACCACATGGAGGTGAAAAAATGAGGACCCTGTATCTGGACTGCGGCATGGGCGCTGCCGGGGATATGCTGACGGCGGCCCTGCTGGAGCTGCTGCCCCGGCCGGAGGAGTTTGTGAAGCGGCTCAACGGCCTGGGGATTCCCGGCGTGACCTATCACCGGGAGAAAGCGGAAAAGTGCGACATCACCGGCACCCACATCACCGTGACGGTGGACGGCCATACAGAGGGTGAGCATGACCACGACCATAACCACGAGCACCACCATCACCACAGCGGCATGGAGGAGATCAGCCATCTGATCGGCCACCTGCCGGTGTCGGACCGGGTCCGGGCGGACATCCGGGCGGTGTATGACGCCATTGCCCAGGCGGAGAGCCGGGTCCACGGCGTGCCGGTGACGGACATCCATTTTCACGAGGTAGGCGCCATGGACGCCGTGGCGGACGTGACGGCGGTGTGCCTGCTGATGGAGGAGCTGGCGGCGGACCAGGTGATCGCCTCCCCGGTCCATGTGGGCAGCGGCACGGTCCACTGCGCCCACGGAGTCCTGCCAGTGCCCGCCCCGGCCACGGCCCTGCTGCTGCAGGGTGCGCCGGTTTACGGCGGGACCATTCAGGGGGAGCTGTGCACCCCCACCGGGGCGGCTCTGCTGCGGCATTTTGTCACCCGGTTCGGCGACCTGCCGGTGATGACCCTGGAGGCCGTGGGCTATGGCATGGGACGGAAGGACTTCCCCCGGGCCAACTGCCTGCGGGCCATGCTGGGGGAAACGGCGGCGGAGAGCGGCGACGTGGTGGAGCTGGCCTGCAACCTGGACGACATGACCGGCGAGGGCATCGCCTTCGCCATGGAGCGGCTGCTGGCCGCCGGGGCCCTGGACGTGTACACCGCGGCCATCGGCATGAAGAAGTCCCGGCCCGGCGTGATGCTGTGCGTCCTGTGCCGGGAGGAGCAGCGGGAGGACATGGTGCATCTGCTGCTGCGGCACACCACCACCCTGGGCGTCCGGGAGACCCGGCACCGGCGGTATACCCTGTCCCGCAGCCAGGACACCGTGGACTCCCCCTGGGGCCCCGTGGCCCGGAAAACCTCCCAGGGCTGGGGCGTCCGGCGGCAGAAGCCGGAGTTCGAGGACCTGGCCCGCATCGCCCGGGAGCAGGACCTGACCCTGGACCAGGTCCGGGATGGGCTGAAATAACCACATAAGACAGGCCCCCTGAAATCGCAGCGATTTCAGGGGGTTCCGTTTTTCTGCCGCCCACGGTCCACGGCTTGACAGCATGAACTCCGGCGAGGCCTTTATCAAGGCGGTGTCCGACCGCACCGGCCATAACTTCGGCAACGTGAAGATCGCCTTCGACGTGGGCTGCGTGGCGCTGGCGGCGGGGCTGTCCCTGCTGCTGTTCCGGGGGCAGATCATCGGCGTCCGGGAGGGCACCGTCATCTCCGCCCTGCTGACGGGCCTGGTGGTAGAATACTTCGTCCGCCGCCTGTCCCGCCCCCTGACCGCCGTGCTGACCGCGCAAGAAAAGATAAACAAAGCCTCCGGCCGGGCCGGAGGCTTTGTTTATATTCTCACTTTTTCATTCCGGCTGGGTCAGGATCACCAGCTCGCCGTCCTGCTGATAAACGGTATAGTCCGCCTGGGCCGAGATGCCGGTGTCCTGCCCCGCCCCGCAGGCCGTCAGCAGCAGGCAAAGCCCCAGCAGCAGGCAGATTCCGTACTTTCTCATGTCGCCGCCTCCTTTGTCGTTGGATACCGTTGGTTTTGAAGGTTTTTATTTACTTACAGCAGGATGTCCGTCAGGTCGTCGAACACCTGGGACTTGGTGACCACCACCACATGGTCCCCCTCCTGGATGGTGGTGAGACCGCCGGGGATGATGATTTTGTTTTCCCGGGCAATGGCCGCCAGCAGCACGCCCTTTTTCAGGGTCAGGTCCTTCAGGGGCTTGTCCAGCACCGACCGGCTGGAGGCCGTGGCGGTAAATTCCAACGCCTCCACGGAGCCGTCCAGCATTTTGTAAAGGCTCTCCACGGTGCTGCCCTGGGAGTTGGCCAGGGCCCGGACATAGCGGGTGATCTGGTTGGAGGTCAGGTCCTTGGGGCTGATGATGCTGCCCAGCTTCGTCTCCTGCACCAGGTCCATGTAGTTGGGACGGGTCATCTTGGTCAGCACCTTGGGCACCCCGGCCCGCTGGGCCGTCAGCGCCATCAGCAGGTTCTCCTCGTCCCGGTCCGTCAGCGCCACAAAGGCGTCGGTCTCGAAAATGTTCTCGCTTTCGATCAGGTCGGCGTCGGTGCCGTCGCCCTCGATGATCATGGCCCCGGGCAGCTCGGCGGACAGACGCAGGCACTTGTCGTGCTTCATCTCCACGATCCGGACCTTGGTATTGCTGCGGGCCAGCTCCCAGGTCAGATACATGGTGATGCGGCTGCCGCCCAGGATGGACACGTTCTTCACCTTCTGCAGGGTGCGTCCGATGCCCCGCAGCATCTTCTGCAGCTCCGCCTTGGTGCCCACCATGTACAGCTTGTCCCCGCTGCGGGGGACAAAGGAGCCGTCGGGGATGATGATGTCGTCCCCCCGGTGGGCGGCGCAGATCAGCACCTCCGCCAGGCGGTTGCGATGGAAATCGTTCAGGGACACCCCCGCCAGGGAGTCCTCCTCCGTCACCCGGAAGCCGATCATGTCGATGCGCCCTCCGGCGAAGGGCTCCACCGAGAAGGCCGCCGGGAAGCTCAGGATCCGGGCAATCTCCTGGGCCGCCCCCAGGTCGGGATTGATCAGCATATCCAGGCCGATCTCCCGCTTCAGCATTCCGGCGTCCCGGCGGTACTCCGGGTTCCGGACCCGGGCGATGGTGTGCTGCGCCCCCAGTTTCTTGGCGATCAGGCAGCACACCAGGTTCGTCTCGTCCAGGCTGGTCACGGCGATGACCAGGTCCGCGCTGCGGACCCCCGCCGCGTCCAGCACGCTGATGCTGGCGCCGTTGCCCTCCACGCACATCACGTCCAGGGTGCTGTCGGCCCGGTGCAGGGCCGCGGCGTCGTCGTCCACGATGGTGATGTCGTGATCCTCCACCGCCAGCTGCCGGGCAATGGCATAGCCCACCTTGCCGTTGCCCACAATGATGATTTTCATGCTTGCTCCTCTCCGCTGCTCTCCGGTAGCCGGCTGCGCCTGCGGCGCAGTATCACGGCGCTGTACTCCGCGCCCATAATCAGCACCGTGCCGCTCATATAGAGCCACAGCAGCACCACCACAACCGTGGCGATGGAGCCGTACAGCACGGAATAATTGGCAAAATTCTCCACATAATACGAAAAGGCCAGGGACAGGACCATCCACGCCGCCAGGGAGATGCCCACCCCGGGGGCCACTTCCTTCAAAGGCCGCCGCTGCCCCCGTGCCAGCATATACAGTACCGTCAGCATCAGGAACATCACCACGCCCAGAACGATAAACCGCAGATAGCTCCACAGGTCGATGAACCCCGCCGGCAGCTCGATGAGGCCGGAGAGAAACTCCAGCGCCCGGCGGCCCACCGTGACCAGCAGCAGCGTCAGTCCGATGGTCAGGATCAGCCACACGGTGAACAGCAGAATCCCCAGCTGATTGACCAGCATTTTCCGGGGCGGACCCAGGCCGAAGGCCTTGCGCAGGGAGTGCAGCAGGCAGCTGGTGGCCCGCATGGGGAACCAGACGGAGAAAATCAGGCTGAACCACAGCAGCTGGCGGCTGGCGTTGGCGGACACATATTCAAGATACGACTCCAGCACCGACATCACGTCCGCCGGAACGATCTGGGACAGCACCTGGGTCACGCTGTCCACGTCCAGCTTCAGGATGCCCAGCAGGGTGCTGATGAACACCAGCAGCGGAAACAGCGCAAACAGCAGGTAATAGGTCAGGGCCGCGCTGTCCCGGCCCACGTCATGCAGATAATACCGGCGCACCAGCTGCACCGCAATTTGCCCCGCAGCCGTCCGGGGCGACCACTTTTTCTTCACAGGAGCCCTCCCCCCTATCCTGTACAGTGTATCACACAGGCGCCCAAATGAAAAGAGGAAATTGCCCCCATACGGATTTATTTGATAGCGGCAGGCTGTAAAAAATTTATTATTTTTCACGTTTTCCTATTGCGATTTCTCGTACGGCTTGTTATAATCAGTTCATCCGGAAGCAAAGTCATTTCTGGAATCTACAGTAAAGAGGGTCGAATTATGGACAAACTTACCAACATCGTACGGGACGAAATTTCCCGCCAGTACAAGAGCGTCCGGCAGTTTGCTTTTGCAGTTGGCATTCCTCTGTCCACCATCAACAGCGCACTGCACAACGGCATCGGCGGTTCTTCGTTTGACACGGTGGTCCAGATTTGCCGCACACTGGGCATCTGCGCCCTGGGCGAGGAGAACATCCACCTGACGGAGGACACCCAGCGGATCCTGGACCAGTACGCCAAGCTGGACGACTATGGCCGCCACACCATCTCCTCCGTGATGCAGGTGGAGTATGACCGCTGCACCAAGACGTTTGAGGATGGTGCCGACCTTCGGGGCGGCTATTCCAGCGTCAATCTGTCTGCCCCCGTTGCCAGCGATGAGCCCGTCTCCATGAACGTGCTGGCCAGCCGCGAGGACTGAGTCATTTGCCGCGCATCCGGTACACCTTAATAAATAGAGGCTTCGGCATAAGGATTTCCCCTGCCGGAGCCCTTATTTTATGCTTTTTATCCAAAATCCCGCCTGATTTTTGGTGGGTACGCGGGAAAATCCGGTTGAAATTCCGCCGTACAGCTGTTATAATGGAGTGTAATTAGCGGAACAGCGGCGCTTTATCGTATAAAATCGCCCGCACCCGCTCTATCCTTTTCAGATGGGAGAAAGATGCATGAAAGTGATCCAAAAATCCGGTGCCTGGCTGTGGGCGCTGCTGGCCGCCGTCCTGCTGACGGTGCTGCTGACGGCCACGGCCTTCGCCGGAGACAACGATTTCCGCTGCTGGACCGTGGACGCCCGGCAGTGGACCAACCAGGGGTACCAATCCGAAAAGGACGGGGTGTGGTACCTGTTCCTGCCCCAGGACGAAAGCCCGGCAGACACGGTCCTGTCCTTCAGCGGCAGCGTGACGGCGGCCTCCGCCGGCACACTGGACCGGGATAGCGGCACCCTGACCGGGGCCTTCGCCGACCGTGACCGGGTGACCCTGACCCTGGAGGGCGGCAGAACCGAGACGGTGTGCCTGCGGCAGAGCAGTCTGCCCAGCCTGTGGCTGACCCTCAACGGTACCACCCTGGACCAGATCCACCAGGACAAGGACGTGAAATATCCCGGCAACGACCTGGTGCTGACGGACGGGGACGACGTCCTCACCGGCACCGTGGAGATCAAGGGCCGGGGCAACTCCACCTGGCGGGAATACGCCAAAAAGCCCTACCAGATCAAGTTCAGCAAAAAGACCTCCGTGCTGGGCATGCCCGCCGCCAAGAAGTGGATTCTGCTGGCCAACGCCTCCGACGACAGCATGATCCGCACCCGGCTGGTGTATGACGCGGCGGAGCAGATGGACTTCCCCTTCGTGACGGAATATCAATATGTGGACCTGTGGATAGACGGCCAGTACCTGGGCGTGTACCTGCTGGGCGAAAAGGCCGAGATCGGCAAGGGCCGCCTGAACCTGCAGGACCCCGCCGGGGCCATGTTCGAGCTGGACAACGGCTTCGCCACGGACGAGGACCACTATTTCTTCGAGGGGCGGCTGAACAGCTGGTTCGCCCTGAAGGAGATCGTGGAGGAGGACGACGGACACATTCAGCAGGCCATGACCAATTTCCAGACGGCCATGACCCGCCTGACCACGGCGCTGACCTCCCAGGGCTGGGAGAATCTGTCCCTGAGCCAGCTCAATGAAATGATCGACGTGGACTCCCTGGCCCGCTACTATCTGATGAACGAGTATGTCCTCAACGGCGAGTCCTTCTTCACCAGCTTCTTCTGGTATCAGGACGGCGCGTCCGACGTGCTCCATGTGGGCCCCCTGTGGGACTTTGACACCTGCATGGGCAACAAGAACGAAAAGGTCACCGACTACAACGCCAGCAGCACCTCCGTGCTGATGAAGAAGATGCTGAACATCCCGGCGTTTTATCAGCGGGTGCAGGAGCTGTACACCCGGTATAAGCCGGTGCTTACCGGCATGGCCGGTCAGGTGGACGGCCTGCGGGACGAGATCGGCGTCTCCGCCGACCTGAATTACCTGCGCTGGAACACTCTGGGCGCCGCCAATCCCAAGCCCGGCGGCACCCCCTTCGCCCCCACCTATGACGAGGCCCTCAGCCGGGTGCGCACCTGGCTCACCGGCCGGGCCAATGCCTTTACCCCCACCGTGCGTCCCCAGCAGCTGGGGTACTACTTCAACGCCAGCCGCACGGTGATGTACCTGACCTACTCCGCTCCCAGCCAAGCCTCCCTGCGCTTCGCCGTCTGGGGTGAGCAGGACGGCCAGAACGACCTGCACTGGTACCAGGCCAGGAAGCAGAATGGCCGCTGGGTGGCCGAGGTGCCCCTGATCAACCACCAGGAGACCGGCACCTATATGGTCCATGTCTACAATCAGAACGGCCTGCCCCAGGGTCTGCTGGACCACGGCACCGTGGTGGTGGACAACCTGGTGCAGCCGGAGAAGCCCGCCCTGAAGGCGGCCCTGTCCGCCGACGGACGGTATCTGAACCTGACCCTCACCGGCGGCAGCGGCCTGACCCAGGTGTGGTTCCCCACCTGGAGCGAGAAAAACGGCCAGGATGACCTCCAGTGGTACGAGGCCAAGAAGCAGGCCGACGGCTCCTGGACCTATTCCGTGGCTCTGTCCCGCCACAACACCACCGGCACCTATATCATCCACGCCTACGGCAACAACAAGAAGAACCTGGTGGCCCACACCACCGCCCATGTGGAGAAGATCCCCGGGCCGGAGATGAAGGCGGCCCTGTCCGCCGACGGGCGCTATCTGGACGTGACCCTGACGGGCCGCGGCGACCTGACCCAGGTCTGGTTCCCCACCTGGAGCCAGGTCAACGGCCAGGACGACCTGCGCTGGCATGAGGCCGCCAGGCAGACCGACGGCTCCTGGACCTGCCGCATTGCCCTGTCGGACCACTCCGGCACCGGCGTCTACTTCATCCACGCTTACGGCAACAACAAGAAGAACCTGGTGGCCCACACCACCGTTACCGTACCTCAGGCTTCCCAGCCTTCCCAGCCCGAGCAGCCCTCCCAGCCGGTCCGCTCCGGCATGCAGGCGGTGCTGTCCTCCGATGGCCGGTATCTGGACGTGACCCTGGCGGGCCGCAGCGACCTGACCCAGGTCTGGTTCCCCACCTGGAGCGCCGTGAACGGCCAGGACGACCTGCGCTGGTACGAGGCCACCAAGCAGCCGGACGGCTCCTGGACCTGCCGGGTGCCTCTGGCCAACCATAAGAGCGCGGGAGGCTTCTTCCTCCACGCCTACGGCAACAATAAGAAAAACCTGGTGGCCCATACCACCGCCTCCGTGTCCCAGGTGGTGTCCCCCCAGGTATGGACCCGGCTCCACGACGGCGGCCGCTACATGACCGTGACCCTGACGGGCCGCAGCGATCTGACGAAGGTCTGGTTCCCCACCTGGAGCGCAGCCAACGGCCAGGACGACCTGCAGTGGTACCAGGCGGTCAGGCAGTCCAACGGCGACTGGACCTATACCGTGAACCTGTCCCAGCACCGGGACAAGGGCACTTACTTCATCCATGTCTACGGCAATACCAGACAGAACCTGGTGGCCCACACCACCGTCACCGTGAACTGAAAGGAGGGACCGCACCCCGGAGAGAGCACCCCGATCAAGTGTTGGAAATCAAACTGTAACGGAGGAAAAAGATGAAAAGAGCACTATCACTGCTTCTGGCGCTGCTGATGGCCGCCAGCCTGGTCATGCCCCAGGCCTGGGCCGCCGGGCTCCAGGAGCCGGAGCCGGACGCTGTCGTCCAGCAGACGCAGCCCGACACCGCCGAACCCGATGCCCAGCTGCCCCAGGCGGATACCCTGGCCGGCAACGCCGCCGGGCTCACTCCCATTACCCGCACCAAGAATGCCGTGGCCAGCGGCGTGACCCTGGAAAAGGTGGTCATGCGCAACGTCAACGGCAGCCAGGTGGTGGGCTACCTTTCGGAGATCGACCTGTCCAAGGACGTGACCCTGAAGGCCAGCTACACCGGATATTACTATGACGGCAGCACCGCCGCCCAGCGCAAGGCCATGGTGGACAGCGGCAAGCTGAAATGGGAGATGTCCCAGACCACCGCCCAGGCCGCTGCCTACGGACGGGCCTCGGATACCGAGGGCCGCGTGGTCCTGGCCACCAACGCCGACTACTACAATATGCAGACCGGCGCCCCCACCGGCTATCTGATCATGGAGGGCAACCTGGTGAAAACCGGCGCCGAGCCCTTCTTCGCCATTCTGAAGGACGGCTCCGCCGTCATTCGCCCCGCCGGCAGCGACACCTCCGACGTGGTGGAGGCCGTTTCCGGCCCCTATATGCTGGTGGAAAACGGCCAGATCGTTCCCGGCCTGGACCAGGGCGACCGCATGCCCCGCAACAGCGTGGGCATCCGTGCCGACGGCTCCGTGGTGTTCTTCGAGGCCGACGGCCGCCAGGAGCCCATGTCCATCGGCATGAGCATGTATGAGGTGGCCAGCTTCCTGAAGGATGCCGGCTGCGTCACCGCCATCTATCTGGACGGCGGCGGCTCCGCCACCGTGGCCGCCCGCTATGAGGGCACCGACGAGTTGCTGGTGCGCAACAGCCCCAGCGACGGCCTGGAGCGCACCGTGTCCGACGCCCTGCTGGTGGTGTCCACCGCCCGCTTCGACGGCGACTTCGACCACGCCTCCGTCAGCCCCCAGAATGAGCTTTATACCCCCGGCAGCCAGGTGGCCTTCACGGCCCTGGGCGCTGACTCCGCAGGCGGCGCGGCCGACCTGCCGGAAAGCGGCCTGACCTGGGTGCTGGACACCCCCGCCGCCGGGCGGATCGACGCCTCCACCGGCGTGTTCACCGCCGCCAGGGGCTATGTGGGCGAGGTCCGGGTCCGCCTGACCTATCAGGGGCAGGACGTTGGCTCCGCCTCCGTCACCATCGCCGAGCCCGACCAGGTGTATTTCTCCGGCAAGAGCCTGTCCCTGGACTATGAAAAGACCAGCGACCTGGGCCTGACCGTCAAGAGCAGCCTGCGGGATATCCACTATCACGACGGCGACTTCACCTGGAGCATCCGCTCCCTGACCGAGGGTGTCTCCGCCGACGGCATCGGCACCATCGTGGACAACCGGCTCCACACGGCGGCCAAGGCCAGCCAGACCCGCAAGGCGGAGATCACCGTCACCTACACCAAGGCCAACGGCCAGAAGCTCACCGACACCGTCACCGTGGAGATCGGCAAAATGCCCACCATCCTCCTGGATTTCGAGGATGAAAGCTCCAAGTCCGGCGTCAGCGTGGGTGCCAACGCCGTCTGGGGCAACCTGGACGCTTTCCCTGACCGCAGCGGCCATGATCTGCCCGGCGTCAGCGCCAACGGCTTTGGCGTGGCCGGGCAGGTGTCCAAGGATCCCAACGGCCTGGACATCCCCTATGGCCCCATCACCGATTTCGGCCTGGCCTGCCCCGACTTTATCAACAGCAACCCCGCCTGGCACTGCAACTCCGCCGGCGCGCCCTACAGCTGGGACTGCGCCCAGGACCCCGCCACCCTGTTCCGCTCCATGGGCTATGAATACTATGTGGGCGCCATCGCCACCGCCCAGGAGGGCGCGTGGGATATGTACGCCCGCCGGGTAGGCTCCGATGAAGGCCCCGTGCGCTTCGGCCAGAAGTCCCTGGAGTATCATTACGACTATACCAAGATCTCCGGCACCAACAACACCAACGAGTATCTCCGCTACAGCGGCGAGGACGTGGTCATCGAGGGCAAGCCCACCGCCCTGGGTATGTGGGTCTACGCTCCCGAGGGCACGCCCAACTACTGGCTGTCCACCAGCGTGTCCTACTGGAACGGGGAAAAGTACGTCTCCACCAGCCTGCTGCACCTGAAGACCACCACTGTCAACGCCGCCGGCCAGACCGTGGAGACCACCACCCAGTATACCGGCATCAACTGGACCGGCTGGAAGTATGTGGAGGCCGACCTCAGCAGCGTGTATGACAAGGCCCAGGATGTGGAGAATCATCCCCTGAAGATCACCGCCGGTCAGGTGCTGCTGTGGACCATCATCATCGAGGGCGGCACCGGCGACGTGGACGGCAACAAGATCACCTGCGGCTCCCGGGCCGCCGGCAGCCTGTATGTGGACAACATCCGCGCGGTATACGGTACCACCGCCGACGACCTGGAAAACCCCGTCATCACCTCCGTCCGGGGCGGCAGCTCCTCCATCACCGGCTATTCCGACCTGACGGAGCTGGCCGAGGACGGCTCCACCGTCCTGACGGACAATGAGCTGCAATTCTTTACCGGGTATTATGATCCCCAGGGTGAGAACCGCACCGGCGTGTCCGCCGAGAACACCGTCATCACCATCGACGGCCAGGATATCCGGAACTTCGCCAACACCGACCAGGCCGTTACCGGCACCGTGACACTGCCCAATGGCCGCCACAGCATCAAGGTGGAGATCATGGACGGCTTCGGCAACCGGGCCAGCGTCACCCGCTCCTTCACCGTGAAGGGCACCGCCAATATCCCCACCGTGACCCTGGACACCCCGTCCTATGCCCTGGTGGGCGAGAACTATGTGGTGTCCGTCACCTCCCCCAACGCCGGTAAGATCGACTCCGTCACCGCCCAGATCGTGTACGGCAGCGTGGACCTGTTCGACACCGACGAAAACGGCGGCAAGGGCGCCTTCAACACCTGCGCCTCCCTGGCCTACGGCACAGGCTTCCAGGGCTCCAGCTCTGCCGCCCGCCGCACCACCACCGAAAAGACCGTCACCGTGAATATGAACCGCACGGGCTCTGCCGGGAAGGACCTGTTCACCTTCACCATGCCCATGCCCGCCGGGGCCACGGCGCTGGACAGCCTGCCCATCTCCGTCACCGTGACCTACACCTGTGACGGCGTCACCTACACCACCTCCACCGGCAGCCTGCGCCTGCCCATGCAGGGCTACTACACCGTCACCTCCGACATCATGGTGGAGGGTGCGGCAGCGGCCCGGCTGTATGTGAAGGACATCAACGGCAAGGCCGCCTCCGGCGTGGACCTGTATGTGGGCGACACCCGCATCGGAACCACCAACGCCTCCGGCCAGGTCAGCACCGACTACTTCAACAAGCTCTCCGCCGGCTCCCGTACCGGCGTCACCGCCCGGAAGGACAATCACCGTTCCTTTGAGACGGTCATCGTCACCCGCCGGGCCGGCGGCAGCGCCGATGGTATGCCCAGCTTTGTGCAGCTCAACGCCACCCCCAATGCCCAGAGCTGCCAGAACATCACCTGGGTCACCAATCCCCTGACGGCCCAGGCCAAGGCCACCGTGCAGTACTGCCAGCAGAGCAGCTTCAAGGGTAGCTTCCCCTCCAGCGCCCAGGGTCAGGTGACCCTCCGCGAGTTCACCACCTCCGGCGACGCGGCCTATGTCAGCTCCGTGTCCCTGACCGGCCTGAAGCCCGGCACCACCTACGTCTATCGGGTGGGCGACGGCAGCAAGTGGTCTGAAAACATGACCTTCACCACCAGCCAGCCCGGCGCGGACACCACCCGCTTCTTCGTCATCGGCGATACCCAACTCTCCGGCAATGCCGAGAGCGATCAGGAGGAGATCCAGCTGATGAACGCCATTGCCGCCAATATCAACGGCCAGTCCATGAACTTCGGCATCCAGACCGGCGACTTCGTGGACAACGGCGGCAGCCTGGGCCAGTGGAGCGAGATCCTGGACGTGTTCTCCCGGAACTACGCCGACATTCCCGTGGTGCAGGTCATGGGCAACCATGAATATTACGGCGACCTGTCCGGCGGCAACGCCTCCAGCCTGTGGACGCTGCCCGACAAGCTGTATTACTCCGTGGAGTACGGCGATGTGTACGTGGCGGTCATCAACTTTGCCGCCAACCTGGAGGACGCCTGCCAGTGGCTGATCCAGGACGCCGCCAAGTCCGACTGCACCTGGAAGGTGCTGGCGGTCCACCAGCCCGCGTATTACACCAATCCCAACGGCAGCAGCGAGGCCTTCAACCGCTATATCCCCGCCGCCGCTGAGGCCGCCGGCATCAATGTGGTGTTCTCCGGCCATGACCACAGCTATGCCCGCACCATGGTCCTCAAGAACGGCCAGCCCGTGTCCGAGGCCACCCAGAACGGCCGCCTGCCCGCCACCTACGGCAAGGGCGTGCTGTACTACATCTGCGGCGACCTGGGCGAAAAGTCCCGCAGCACCGAGTACAAGGCCGTCAACAACCCCGACTTCCACTTTGCCCAGGTGTCCCAGGAGTATGACTCCCTGTACCTGGCCGTGGAGGCCACCGCCGACGCCATGACCGTCCGCACCTACTCCGTCAGCGCCGAGGGCGCCCAGTCCCTGCTGGATACCTACACCATGCGGGTGCCCGCCTCCGTGTGCCGCGACAAGGGCCACGACTTCTCCGGCGACACCGTGTACGTCCGTGACGGCAAGCTGGTCTGCTCCTTCTGCGGCCAGACCGTGGAGCTGAAGGACGCGGGCTACACCGGCTGGGCCCGGGACGAGGCCACCGGCCTGCGGATGTACAGCTATAACAACGCCTGGCACACCGGCTGGTTCATCATCGACCCCGAAGTGTATTGCTTCGACAGCAACGGCATCGCCTACGATGGCCGGGTCACCCTGTACGGCAAGCAGTTCGTCTTTGACGACGGCGTGGTGGTCAGCGGCCCCACGGGCTTCGTCAAGCGGGACGACGGCAAGACCCTGTACTTCGAGAATGGCCGCATCGCCTCCGGCTGGAAGGACATTGGCGACGCCACCTATTACTTCGAGACCTCCGACCTGGGCGATGACTTCGGCGTCATGTACACCGGCCGCCGCCTGATCGGCAAGACCTGGTACGAATTCGGCAGCGACGGCCGCCTGTATCAGCTGATCCGGGGCCGCATGTCCGCCGACGAAAAGGAGATCGTGGTCACCATCACGCCTCCTGCCGGTCAGGGCAGGAACTACAGCAACATCATGGCCGCCGCCTGGAGCCAGCAGGACGGCCAGGACGACCTGATTTGGTACAATGCCAAGGCCAACGGCGACGGCACCTACACCATCCGGGTCCCCATGTGCAGGTACAACGTGGTGGGCCGGTATCTGGTCCATGTATATAACCACGGCATCCACGGCCAGCTGCTGGGCGGTCTGACCTTCCAGAACACCCATGTGGTGGGCCACACCGACACCGTGGCCAGCGATTCCAGCACCTGCGTCAGCGCCGGTCAGGTGAAGTACGTCTGCCGCTACTGCGGCGCGTCCCACACCTCCAGCGCCCCCGCCAAGCGCCACACCGTCTCCGCCGTGGTGGACAGCGAATGCCGCACCATGACGGTGACCATGGACGCTGGCAACGGCCATGCCCACTCCAACGTCCGCTTCGCCGTGTGGAGCAGCGCGAACGGCCAGGATGACCTGACCTGGTACACCGCCAAAAAGAACGCCAGCGGCCAGTGGACCTACACCGTGCCTCTGGTGAACCACAACAGCACCGGCACCTACTTCATCCACGCCTACTCCTCCGACTCCGGCCAGAACCGGCTCATCGGCAACACCACCGCCCAGGTGGCGAAGCTCCCGGCTCCCGACACCGTCACGGCCCAGGTGTCCGACAACTGCCGCACCATGTCCATCCGGCTGGATACCGCCCGCAGCTACAGCGGCATCCGCTTCGCCGTGTGGAGCAGCGCCGGCGGCCAGGACGACCTGGTCTGGTACACCGCCAAGAACGGCGGCAGCGGCAGCTGGACCTATGACGTGGATCTGGCCCGTCACAACACCACCGGCACCTACTTCATCCATGTCTACAGCGGCAATAAGCTGGTGGCCCACACCACTGCCCAGGTCAAGAGCCTGCCCGCTCCCGCCCCCGGCGTCAAGCCCGGCCTGACGGCTGCCGTCTCCGCCGACAACGCTGCCATGGAGCTGGCCCTGACCACCACCGCCAAGTATGGCAAGGTCCGCTTCGCCGTGTGGAGCAGCGCCAACGGTCAGGACGACCTGGTCTGGTACGACGGCCGTCTCACCGGCAGCACCTGGTCCGCCGGTGTGAAGCTGCTGAACCACAAGACCCTGGGCGGCTACTTCATCCACGTCTATGCCGACGGCAAGCTGGTGGCCCACACCACCGCCAATGTCTACGGTATGCCGCCTCAGCAGAGCGCCCAGGCCATCGTCACCGACGACTTCGCCTGGATGAAGCTGCGGCTCTACAGCGCCACCGGCTACAGCAATATCCGCTTCGCCGTGTGGAGCAGCGTCGGCGGCCAGGATGATCTGGTCTGGTACAAGGGTGAGAACATCGGCGGCGCCTGGGTGGCTGCGGCCGACCTGACCCGCCACAACAGCACCGGCACCTATTTCATCCACATCTATTCCGGGAACAAGCTGGTAGCCCACACCACCGTCACCGTGAAGTCCCTGCCCAACCGGTAAGGACAGTTCCCCCATAGGCAAACCGGCCCCCGCAGGCTTTCGCCTGCGGGGGCCGGTCTCACTTATCGCACCCGGGGGATCAGCAGCATCCCCTCCGGGCGGTCCTCCGTCAGCTCGTTGGCGGCCCGGATGGCCTCCTCATCGGTGCGGTACTGCCGGGCGATGTCCCACAGGGTCTCCCCTTCCGCCATGCGGCGCAGGATCAGGGAGGGCTGCGGCCCCTCCGGCGGGTCCTGCAGCTCCACCGCCGTCACCGCCGCCATCGGCCGGCGCAGACACCGCCGGCCCTCGAACCGCACCGGCACCGACAGCCGGCAGGTGCTGCCGGTGATCTGCATCTGCGGCAGGCCGCAGGCGGCCCGGACGGTCTGCGGCTCCCAGGCCGCCGGGGCCGTCACCTCCGCCGACCGCTCGGCGCACACCGGCGTCCCGCTCTCGTCCAGATACAGCACCCGCAGCCGCACCGTGCACCGCAGGGCCGGGCCGCCGCCCTCCTGCACCGTGCTGACGCCGCTGCATTCCGCCGCCGTCAGATAGGCAAAGGGCCTCCCCTGGCCGAACTCCAGCTGCTGCACCGCCTCCTGGCTGGGGCTATCCCGCTGCCAGGCCACTGGAAGCGGCGTCTCCTGCCGCCGGACCTGGGCCGCATGGTGCAGGCTGTACAGGTCCTCTATGTACGATACCTGCTGCTTCCGGCGAACCAACAGCGCCGCGTATATCGTCACGGTGATGCCGAAGGCCGGGCCGTTTTCCGTCCGCAGCACCCGGATCTCGCTGCTGGCCCACTGGATGCGGGCCTCCGTTTCGGCCCCCTCCGGCAGCTCCACCCCGTCCAGCAGCTGGGAGAAGGGCAGCGCCGTCCGGTATGCCGCCAGCTCCTGGTTTTCTCCCCGGTACAGCACGCACACCTCCGCCTGGCCCTTCAGCACCAGGCGGCTGCCCACCCGGCGGCACTCCTCCACCCGGGCGGCGGTGCGCTCCATCAGCACATCCTCCGGCGGCGGGCCGTCGGGCGTCACCTCCTGGGCGAAGGAAAATTCCCGCTCCTCCACCGCCGTCAGCAGCTCCAGCTCCGCCTCCTGCCGCCGCACCCGCAGGGCGGGGTCCTCCTCCGTTCCGCAACACAGCCGCTGCCGCCGCCGGGCATAGCCGGACACGGTGAACTCCGGCATCACCCGCAGATACAGCTTCCGGGCGGTGACGGCCTTAGCCTCCGCCAGCAGCAGCCGCCCGGTGACGCACACGGCGTCGCAGCCCGCCAGCCGCTTATCCTCCACCTGGCAGGAAAACGGCACCTCCATCGACAGGCTCCGCAAACCCGCGCTCTCCTCCGAGGTATACAGCACCGTCAGCACCACGCTGCCGCCCATGGTCAGCTGCTGGCCCGCCGGATGCTTCTCCCGCAGCCGCAGCTGCCCCACGGTATCCACGATCCGGGCAATGTCCGGGCAATACTCCGGGATCGCCGTCTCCATGGACTCCTCCTGAGTGGTGACCAGGTCGCCCACCGGCTCGCAGCAGGCCAGCTCCGCAAATTTCAGCTCCAGTTCCATGCGTTTCCCGTCCTCTCCTTGTTTTCACTGTCCCAAGGCTATGCGGGAACACGCCGGGTTATTCCTGGATGCCGAACATCCGCCGCAGCAGCCCCCGCAGACACCGGGGCGCCTTCCAGATCACGATCTTCATGCACATTACCTCCCGTCCCTCAAGCATACGATCCCGCAGGCGATCAGCAGAAACGCCACCAGGAACATCAGCGCGCCCACCGGGAAGATGGCGGCGATCAGGATCCCCAGCCCCAGGCCCAGGGCGCACACGCCGATGACCGCGCCGCAATTTCCCCGTCTCATGGCTCTCTCCCTCCTCTGCCTCAGTATATGCCGGAAAGCTCCCTCTTGCGCCGGGAGAAAAAATACGGTACAATAATCCCCAAAAGGAGGGACGGATATGAACCTGTTATATGCGCTGGAGAGCGTGCGCACCCCATTCTGGGACGCGGTGTTCTCCGCCGTGACCCACCTGGGTGAGGAGACCGTGTTCATGGTGGCGGCCATTCTGATTTTCTGGTGTGTCAGCAAGCAGGAGGGGTACTATCTGTTGCTGATGGGCTTTTTCGGCACGGTGGTGAACCAGTTCCTGAAGCTGCTGTTCCGGATTCCCCGGCCCTGGGTCCGGGACCCCGACTTCACCATTGTGGAAAGCGCCCGGGCCCAGGCCACGGGCTACTCCTTCCCCAGCGGCCACACCCAGAACGCCGTGGCCACCTTCGGCGGCATTGCCCGGTCCACCCGGCGGCCCTGGGTCCGGTGGGCCTGCGTGGCAGTGCTGCTGCTGGTGTCCTTCTCCCGGCTGTACCTGGGGGTCCACACGCCACTGGACGTGGGGGTGTCCTTTGCGGTGGCCGGGGTGATGGTGCTGACCCTGTATCCCCTGATCCGCCAGGCCGACCGCAAGCCCAGCCTGATGGCGGGGCTCATCGCCGGGATGCTGCTGGTGGGCATTGCGTATCTGGTGTTTACGTATGTCTATCCCTTCCCGGCGGACGTGGACCTGGAAAACCTGGCTCACGGGCAGGAGAACGGCTGGAAGCTGCTGGGGGCCACCGTGGGCTTCGGCATCGCCTGGTGGCTGGACCGGCAGTATATCCACTTCGACACCCGGGCCGTCTGGTGGGTGCAGCTGCTGAAGGTGGTGCTGGGCCTTGCGCTGCTGATGGGCATCCGGGCGGGGCTGAAGGGTCCGTTGCTGGCCCTGTTCGGCAGCGCCGGGGTGGCCGGAGCCGTGCGATACGGCATCATGGTGCTGTTCGCCGGAGCCGTCTGGCCCGTAGCCTTCCGCTATATGGCCCGCTGGGGCCGAAAAGGCTGAAAAAACCGGCTCCCCGGACGCAAGGTCCGGGGAGCCGGTTTTTTTCTGTTCTGTTATTCCAGCACGAACCGCATTTCCACGGGGTTGTGGTCGGAATAGGCAAAGCCCAGGTCCACCACGTCGCTGGAGGTCACCGTCACGTTGTCGGACACCAGGAATCCGTCCACCGTCAGCACATACTGCCCCTGGTGATAGGGTCCGTCGGCGTTGCGGCAGCTGGGCACAGGATTCCCCTCATCCAGCGGCGCGATCAGGGACACGTTGAACCCGTCGAAGGTGTCCTCCGGAATGGGCTGGGCCCAGGTGTACTCCTGGTCCGCCTCGCCGAAGTAGACGGCGGAATCCCCCAGCAGGTCCTTGTTGAAGTCGCCGCCGGCCACGCACCAGTTGCCTGCGTCATACTCCCGCTGCATATCCTCCAGCAGCAGCTTCAGCTGCTCCATGGCGATGGTGCCGTCGGAGGTGTAGGCCGACAGGTGCAGGTTATACAGCACCAGCTCGCCGCCGCCGACCACCGGGATCCGGTGCACGCTGTAGCACCGATCCAGATCCACCAGCTTCATCAGGCTGTTTTCGATGGGCAGCTCCACCCGCCGGGCGCTGTCCACCGTCAGAGAGGACAGGGTCATCAGCCCCGACACCGACGCCCCGTGGGGGTGGCGCAGGGGGTACATCAGGAAGGGGGAGTCGTAGTTCTGGGCCCAGGTCCCGTCATATTCCGGCAGGGCCTCCCGCAGCAGGGCGGCCTCGTCCACATGATAGCTGCGGGTGGAGTCCCGGTCCACCTCCTGGATGAGATAGAAGTCCGCATGCTGCTGGGACAGGAACGACCCGATATGGCCGATGTTGTCCGTCAGCCGCTCCTGGGACCAGGCCCAGGACTCCGTTCCGCCGTCCATAAAGAAGCCGTAATCCGGCTCATAGGCGCCGAAGCCGATGTTATAGGACAGCAGGTGATATTCCCGGCCGGTTTCGGCGGGCTGGAGCACCTGCCGGTCCACCTCCAGGTCCATGTCCCCCAGCCGGTGATAGTCGATGAGCACATAGGCCAGGTATCCCGCCACCAGCAGCACCAGGGCCGCCAGCACCAGCAGGATGATTTTCAGCGGTTTGTTCACGAAACGCGCCTCCTTGTTTACAAAAGTCCATTTGTTTATTATAATCGAAGTCAGAACATTTGGAAAGAGGTTTTTTTGTGAAACGATTTGCCATCCGATTCAACGCGCCGGTAGTGCTGAGCTTTGCCCTGATCAGCCTGCTGGTGCTGGTGCTGGATTCCGTCACCGGCGGGGCCTCCACGGCCCGGCTGTTCTGCGTATACCGGGCCCCGCTGACGGACCCTTTGACCTATGTGCGCTTTTTCACCCACGTTCTGGGCCACTCGGGCTACAGCCACTATATGGGCAATATGCTGCTTCTGCTGCTGGTGGGGCCGGGGCTGGAGGAGAAGTACGGCAGCCGGAATCTGCTGCTGACCATCGTCATCACCGCCTTTGCCACGGGGCTGGTGCAGTTCCTGCTGTTCCCCCACTCGGCCCTGCTGGGGGCCAGCGGCGTGGTGTTTATGATGATCGTCCTGTCCTCCTTTACGGAGATGAAGAAGGGCGGCATTCCTCTGACCATGCTGCTGGTGGTGGCCCTGTACTTAGGCAGCGAGATCGCCGACGGCCTGACCAAAACCGACAACGTGTCCCACCTGACCCACATTGTGGGCGGCGTGAGCGGCATCGTGTTCGGCTTCCGGCTGGCCCGGGCGAAAAAACGCTGAGAAAGCGTCCGGAATCTTTCTCTTTTCTTTTGGCGAAATCTGTGCTATAATGCAACTTTAGATTGACTTACACCGGGAGGGAATCATATGTCCTCACAGCTGCTTGAGATATTGAACGGCGTGAAAACCATGTCCATTGTGGGCATGTGCAAAAACGCGGGAAAAACCACCATGCTCAACTGGATGCTGCACCATGACCGGCTCCGGGGGACCCTGGGGCTGACGTCCATCGGCCGGGACGGCGAGTCCACCGACGTGGTGACGGGCACGGAGAAGCCCGGCATCTTCGTTCGGGAGGGAACGCTGATCGCCACGGCCCGGGATATGCTGCGGCTGGGCGACGTGACCACGGAGATCCTGGCCACCACCGGCATCCCCACGCCTCTGGGCGAGGTGGTGATTCTCCGGGCCCGCAGCGCCGGAAACGTCCAGCTGGCGGGTCCGTCCATCACCAGCCAGCTGCGGGAGGTGTCCCGGATGTTTTTTGAGCTGGGGGCGGACAAGTCCATCATCGACGGGGCCCTGGGCCGGAAATCCCTGGGAGCCCGGGCGGTGGCCGAGGGCGTGGTGCTGTGCACCGGCGCGTCCTATCACATGAGCATGGAAAAGGTGGTGGCGGACACCGCCAACATCTATCGCATCATGAACCTGCCCAAGGCGGAGACTCTGCCGCCGGAGGCGGAGGAGGGCCTGGAAAAGTGCCTGAAGGAGCACGGCGAGGCCCTGGCCCCCGGGGCGCTGACGGACTCCATGGTGGTGCCCCTGCTGCGCAGCGGGGTGCTGCGGGGCGGCCGCCTGGTGGTCAAGGACCCCAGCCGGGTGCTGCTGACGCCGGACACCCTGGATAAGCTCCGGACCCGCCAGGTGCGGCTGGAAACCGCCGAGGCCGCCCGGACCCTGTGCGTCACCATCAACCCCGTGTCCGCCTACGGGTGGAAATTCGACAAGGACGAGTTCATGGCCCGGATGAAGGAGGCCGTGGACGTACCGGTCATCAATGTAAAGGAGGAGCTGGCATGATCCAGATTCGTTTTGAGGAGAGAGAGAAGATCGGCCTGCAATACATCCTGGAGAGCCTGCACGGGTGCAGTCCCTTCGGCCAGGAGCGCATCCGCCGCCTGCGGTACTATACCCCGGACGAGCGGGAGGAGCTGGAGCAGGAGCTGCGCAACGTGGAGCGGGCTGCCGCCCACGCCGGGGACCTGAAGGACCTGTATGACCAGATCTGCGTGGTGCTGTGCCAGATGAAGGACATCCGGGGCTCCCTGCGCCGGTGCCGGGAGCTGGAGGTGCCGGACCATGTGGAGCTGTTCGAGCTGAAGGGCTATCTCCAGCGGCTGGAGACCCTGCGCCCCCTGTTTGAAAAGCTGCGGGACACGGCGGGCCTGACGGGACTTGCCTTCCACGATCCGGCGGCGGCCCTGGCCATTCTGGACCCGGAAAACACCCGCAGCCGGGGCTTCTACATCCCCGACGCCGCCACCCCCAGACTCCGGGAGATCCGCTCCGCCAAAAAGCAGGTGGAGGAGCAGCTGTACCGGGCCCAGACCGATGCGGAGAAGGACGACCTGCGGCAGAAGCGGGTGCGCATCTGCGCCGAGGAGGACAGTGAGGAGATGAAGGTCCGCCGCTCCATGGGCGCGGCTCTGGCCCCCATGGCCGACGACCTGCTGGCCGATGCCGACACCGCCGGACGGCTGGATTTTCTGATCCAGAAGGCCTTGTTTGCCCACCGGTTCGGCGGCGTCCGTCCGGAGCTGACCGACACCGCCCTGGAGCTGACGGATATGATCAATCCGGAGCTGTGCGACCTGCTGCAGGAGCAGGGCCGGGCCTTTGTGCCGGTGTCCATCTCCCTGGACCGGGGAGCGGCGGTGATCACCGGCGCCAACATGGGCGGCAAGTCCGTGGCCATGAAAACCGTGGCCCTGAACGTGCTGCTGCTGCAGGCGGGCTTCCTGGTCTGCGCCAAAAGCGCCCGGATGCCCCTGTTCTGGAGCGTGCATATGCTGTTTGACGATCTGCAGTCCATCCAGTCGGGCCTGTCCGGCTTCGGCAGCGAGATCGTCCAGTTCCAGAAGGCCCTGGCGGAGGTGGAGCAGGGCTACTCCCTGTTCCTGCTGGACGAGTTCGCCCGGGGCACCAACCCCGACGAGGGCGCCATCATCGTCCAGGCGGTGACCCGGTATCTCAACGACGTCAACGCCATCTCCCTGCTGACCACCCACTATGACAAGGTGGCCGAGCACGCCCGGGTCCACTATCAGATCATCGGCCTGCGGGATGTGGACCCCGAGCAGATCCGCCGGGAGCTGGCCGCCACCAACGAGGACGGCGTGGCCGTTATCGCCCGGCACATGAACTATGGCCTGTACCGGGTGGAGGGCCGGTCCGACTGCCCCCGGGACGCCCTGAACATCTGCCGGATGCTGTCGCTGAAGCCGGAAATTCTGGAGAAAATCGAGCAGAGCTATTGATTTTATTGCAGGGGGAAATGTCCGCACAGCGCGGACATTTCCCCCTGTGCGTTCTGTCGCCCCCGGCGTTTATTCAGGGGAAACGGAGTGCGAAATTTTGTCAGATGTGCAAAAAAGTTATTGTGATTTCTGTCACAAATTCTATTGACAAATTCAAGGCCATCGCGATATAATGGGTACAACAGAAGTTCATACTACAATCAATAGAGGCGCGGGCGACAGGGTACTGCTTCGCAGGGGACAGACATCCGGTATAACCGGAGCAGGAAGGGGCCGCCCGCCGAAAGGACAATGCCGGTCTGTGACCTTGCCCTTGGGGACGTCTGCGTAAGCGGCGTTACTGTCATGTTATCGTGTTTGTAACATGGAGCGCTATTGGTCAATGACCTTGACCGATAGCGCTCTTTTTATGCCCGAAGGAGCGCCGGAGAGAAGGAAGGCCTGTTTGCAGCAAGGCTTCTGTTGAAGGCGATCCCAAAAAATCTGAAGGAGGAAAATACTTATGGAAAAGATGACTTCTCTGCTGCGTCTGCGTATGAGCGCCAAGGATGCTCATTACGGCGGAAACCTGGTGGACGGCGCACACATGGTGCACCTGTTCGGCGACGTGGCCACCGAGCTGCTGATCAAGTGCGACGGCGACGAGGGCCTGTTCTGTGCCTATGACAACGTGGAGTTCCTGGCTCCCGTGTACGCCGGCGACTACATCGAGGCTTATGGCGAGATCGAGAAGGTCGGCAACACCTCCCGCACCATGAAGTTCGAGGCCCGCAAGGTCATCGTGTCCCGTCCCGACATCAGCGCTTCCGCTGCCGACGTCCTGGAAGAGCCCATCGTGGTCTGCCGTGCCCACGGCACCTGCGTGACTCCCAAGGACTGCCAGCGCAAGAAGATCGAGAAGTAAGGGAGCGGCAGAAATGGAAAAGCTGATTATCACCGCCGCTATCTGCGGCGCCGAGGTCACCAAGGCACAGAATCCCGCCGTGCCCTACACCGTGGAGGAGATGGTCCGCGAGGCCAAGTCCGCCTACGAGGCCGGCGCCGCCATTCTGCACATCCATGTCCGCGAGGACGACGGCACCCCCACTCAGGACCGTGAGCGCTTCCGGGTGGTCATGGACGCCATCCGCAAGGAGCTGCCCGACGTCATCATGATCCCCTCCACCGGCGGCGCCACCGGCATGTCCCCCGAGGAGCGTCTGCAGCCCACCGAGCTGTACCCCGAGATGGCCACGCTGGACTGCGGCACCTGCAACTTCGGCGACGAGGTGTTCGACAACACCATGCCCACCATGCGTGCTTTCGGCAAGCGCATGCTGGAAAACAACATCAAGCCCGAGTACGAGTGCTTCGAGCTGGGCCACATCGACACCATCCTTGGCATGGCCAAGAAGGGTGAGGTGCCTGCCCATCCCATGCAGTTCAACTTCGTCCTGGGCGTCCACGGCTGCACCCCCGCCACCGTGGAGAACCTGGCCTTCTTCGCCAGCAAGATCCCT